>Ga0209172_10000400_pt1 | contig 121172 bp, 113 predicted proteins | sample LarsenN4metaG_FD_184113 | JGI IMG/M metagenome (GOLD analysis project Ga0209172, IMG submission 184113) | Hot spring sediment bacterial and archeal communities from British Columbia, Canada, to study Microbial Dark Matter (Phase II) - Larsen... ... | reverse complement strand
GACCCGTCAGCTCGAGGCGATCCGCACCGAGCTCGACGAGGAGCATGCGAAGCGGACGGCTCCCGCCGTCCGCTCGTCAGAGGCCAGATCCCCTTCCTCAGTATCCAGCAAGCTCAGGACTTGACCGCGGATCGCGAGACCTTGGAGGGGACGAAGCCACGCCGTCACGGCGCTGTTGTCGTTCTCGTCGACCCCGGCGCCCGCGGACAGCGACGATGCGGAGTCAAGGAAGAGGAAGCGGACGGGCGCGCCGCGCTTCCGCGACGACTCGAGAATGCGTTCGAGGTGGTCGCGTCCCCCCGCGTTGAGCGTGAGCACGTCTTCAGCCTGCCCCTGAAGCAGGTCATCGGCGGCGATAACGCCAAGCCTCTCGGTCCAGTGCTCGGGTGCCACGCCGAGCCGATTGGCGACGCGGTCCATCGTTGCGGCGATGTGAGCGGCGCCTTCCTCGCTGGTGACGAAGAGGACCCGGCCTTGCGGGAGCGCGGGGGCGCCGCGCCACGGGGCGATTCCAGCAGAGGCAGCCACAGCGAGCGTGGCGCACAGGGTGGTCTTGCCGACCTTCGGCGAGGCAACCAGCAAGTGAAGGCTCGGCCTCGGGTCGAGGAAGCCGGGCAGCGGACTGCTGGGTGTGGGACGATCGAGGATCGTTCGCAGCGTCGAGCCAGTCAGCGCCATCCGCGAAAAGTGATCCGCCGGAAGCGGGGTCCAGTCGGGAAGAAGAGAGTCAGCAGCGGGATCGGCGGACATCAGGCACTCCTCTGCTTCTTCGCGGTCGGCGTGGCAATCCGCGGGCGCCAGAGGCCGCGCCGAAGGTCGGCGTAGTCGGCCGCGGAGGTCTTGAGAATCTCCGAGGCGATGGCGTTGAGGCGCGCGTCGCCGCTTCGCGCCACCGGTACCTCTCGGTACGGCTGGATGCGGCGGCGCTGTTCGGCGCGGGCATCACCCGTTACCTCGGGCCGATCGGCGTCGAACACCGGCTCGACCCGCTGCCAGAGATCGGCGAGCGCGAGACGAACGATCGCGGCGAAGTCCGCGCGGTAGAACGATGCGAGCTTGCAGAGCCGGTCAGCTGAGACCGGGTCGCAGTAAAGGCGAAGGCGAGGCGCGCGAGAGAGGCGAGACATGGCGAGAGGTTCTCCAGAGCGAAGGAAGGGAAGGCGTCGGCGGCGCCGATGAGCCGGCGCACGCCGAAGCCGGGGAGCGCAGGGGCGTCGGTCACTTCCCCTTGTCGCGCGTCATGCCGCCGTAGAAGCCGCCGCGGGGGCGACCCTCCGGCTCGACGATCTTGCGCTTCGACACCTTCGGCGTCGGCACGCTCTTCGCGGGGTCGGCCGTGCGGCCGGTCTTCGCGGCGCGCTTGACGGCGGCGTCGATCTCGCGCTGCTGCGACTGCAGGATTCTCTCTCGGGGCGTGGGCTTCTTCGAGGGCATGGGCGGTTCCTTGGTTGACTGGGGACACGAACGCCCGGGATCTCGGCGACGTGCCGAGCGCGGACGAACAGCGAGAAAGCGACGCGCCGGTTTCCGGCGAGCGGCGCTCAGGCGAGAACGGCGGATGGAGTGGGCGAGGCCGGCTCGGCGTCCGAGGTCGGCAAGGCGGTGACCGCGTTCGCCTTCCGCAGCGCGAAGCGGACCGCGGCGCTCACGGTCTGCAAGTAGAAGCGGCGCTGCAGCGTCGAGATCGCGCGGAGCGCCTCGGGATCGAGTGTGACGGTGACGGGCTTCAAAGCCATGTGAGGGGCTCCTACTGCAAGGGCCTACGAAGGCCCGCGGACTCGGCGACGTGCCGAGCGCGGGCAGGCGAGACGAGGTGGAGCGGTCCGACTCCGCCCCTTACCTCTCTCCATTCGCCGCGCGATGGGAATTAGTCCCCCGCGAGGACTGCCGTCGGGCGATCCCTACATGCACGGGCGAGAACTTCCCACGCCCGTGCGCGACCTTGCGCGACAATGTGCGCATCGGCTGCGCGACTCCGCACAGGCGCGGGCCGGAAGACGCGGCTTGGACTGCGCGTGCTCAGCCGCGCGGTTACGAGGTCAGGTGCGCGGGCACTGCCGACACGAAACTCTGTATGGCGCGTCTGGACAACGAGTTGACGCGTGAATCTGAAACAGGAAGGAGGGTTTCTCGCGCGCCCTTGTCGAGCCAGTGCGGCGCGTGACGAGCGCGAGACGCACGGCTCTTTAACTACTAACCACTTTTGAACTCGAAACGTCCCACGTCAGACGCCGCTCTGCCGCCTCGGCGGTACACACGGTGGTACACGCGACGCGGTGCGATGTGGTACACACGACCGAGGCCGCGCGAAGCGGAGTCGAGGAAGATCAACAGGTTACGAGGGACGCGCGCAGTACACATCGTGTCCCGTTGGGGACGCCCTGCTTCCGGCCGGCCGGGTGCAGGCGATGCTGGCAGCGGCAGCTCGACCCGATGGGCCCGCGATCGGTCGGCCTCCCTGGAGGGTGGACCCTACGACGCGTGGATGAGTCGGCGCGGCGGACGCCCTCGGCGCAACTCGGATGCCGGCGATGGCGCCGATGCGTACGCCCTCGCGTGTGCGCTGCGCGGCCGTTCGGCATTCTCCGGTGTCGAATGCAGGTTCTCGTCCGCGTGTTCCTGCTCGCGCTCCTGAGTGCCCCGGCTCTATCGTCCTGCGCCTCGCGCGGCCTCGTCGACGCCCACGGCACCAACCTGGTCGGCGCGAGCCCGGTCTACACGCTCGTCAACCTCCATCCGGACGAGAAGCGAGCTCGGCTCTACAGCGTCAACTACCAGCAGGCAGGCCTCATCCCGTTGTGCTCGGAGGTCCTCCTGCTCCATCTGGACCGGGACGAGCTGCGCTTCCGCGTGGTGAAGACGCAGCGGGAGTACGAGTACGTCTACCACGACGTCGTGAGGGAGCCGTTCGACCGGCACCTTCTCCGTGTCTTCGGGTCCCACTGCAGCGTGTCGGAGCGCGAGGCGCTGGACGCAACGGACCGAGCGGGGATCGCGGCCGGCAAGGCGCTGGCCGGCATGTCCAAGCGAGGGGTCGTCCTCGCGATCGGATACCCGCCGCCCCACACGACCCCCGACCTCGAGGCGAACGCGTGGGTCTACTGGAAGAGCCGCTTCGACAGGTTCTCGGTGCTGTTCGACGCACACGGGCGTGTGATCGCCGTCCAAGACTGACCGGGACGCGAGAGCTCTCAATCCGCGTCCCGCAGCGCCGCGATCGCGGCGAAGATCTCCTCGGCCCGCGCGCGCTCGTTGTAGCGGTGGGCCTGGAAGGTCCAGCGCACGACGCCGCTCTCGTCGACGAGGACGGCGGTCGGGTAGGCGATGTCGACCCCGTCGTTGCGGCCGCGGCGGTGGCGGATGCCGAGCCGGTCGAGGAGCGCGCCGTCCCGATCCGAGAGGAAGGTAAAGCGGCTCTTCAGCCGCTGCTTCACGCGGCGCGACGTCGCCGGCGGGTCGACGCTCACCGCGAAGAGCTCGACCCCCTCCCGGGAGATCCGGTCGTAGTACTGCTCGAGCTGGACCAGCTCGATGCGGCAGAAGGGTCACCAGTGCCCGCGGTAGAAGACGTAGAGCGCGGGGGGGCGCTTCTCGAGCGCCGCGCGGCGATGGAGCGCGCCGTCCTGGTCCTCGAGCGCGTAGGCCGGGAAGGGGTCGCCCGCGCCGACCGCGAGCGTGTGGGCCGGCAGCACGCTTCCCGCCAGCACGTACCACGAGACCAGCGCGACCAGCGGGACCTCGAGCGCGAGGACGCCGAGCTTCGGGAGCCTGCGCCCGCGGAGGAGGGACGCCACGCCGAGGCCGACGCCGAGCCAGAGCGCGGCGAGCGGGAGCCACGGCACCGGGCCGCGGATGAGGAGGCCCGCGCCGAGCCCGAGATCCGGCGTCGCCGACGCGAGGTGCACGCCGATCCACGCGAGGGTGCCGAAGACGAGCAGGATCGAGAGCCAGATCATCGCCGGCGAAGCGTAGCCCGGCCCGCGGCGCCCCGGCGACCGCCGTCCTGGTCGCGCTGCCCGTTCGCAGGGGACGCCGCGTACGGCGCGCGGAGGAGGCGCGGGTGCGCGGCCCCTCACCAGTGCCCGCTCGTCGCGCCGCCGTCGACCGGAAGGACGACCCCCGTCACGAAGGGCGCCGTCGCGAGGTAGAGGATCGCCTCCACCACGTCGTCGACCGCGCCCACGTGGCCCATCGGCTGGAGCGGCGCGAGGTCGGCGTAGTCGTCGCCCTCCGCGCGCCGGTGGAGCGGCGTCGCGACGAGGCCGGGCGCGACGGCGTTCACCCGGATGCCCTCCGGCGCGAGCTCGCACGCGAGGTTCGCCGTGAGCGCGTTGAGGCCGCCCTTGGCCGCCACGGTGGCGCTGCACGGGATGGCGCGCAGCGCCTGGAGCGAGAGGGACGACGTGACGTTCACGATCGCCCCGCCCCCGCCCTGCGCGCGCATGCGCCGCACCGCCGCCTGGGTGGCGAAGAAGGGGCCCTTGAGATTCGTGCGCAGGAAGGCGTCGAGGTCCTTCTCGCCGTACTCGGCGAACGGCTTCGGCGTGAAGATCCCCGCGTTGTTCACGAGGACGTCGAGGCGGCCGAAGCACTCGACCGCGAGCTCCGTGAGGCGCTCCGCGGTGCCCGGATCGCCGACGTCCGCGGCGAGGAGCGCCACGCGGTCGGGCGCGCGCAGCTCGGCCGCGACGCGCTCGAGCTTCGCGCGGTCGCGCCCGTGGAGCACGACCCGCGCGCCGCCCGCGACGCACGCGCGCGCCGTCCCGAGGCCGATGCCGCTCGAGGCGCCGGTCACGATCACGGTCTGGTCTTCGATCGGGAAGGCGAAGGGACGCTGCATGGTGGGTTCCTCCTCGCCGCCGATCGTGCGCCCGGCGCCGGCGTGGAGGTAGTCCTCCGGAGCTCCTAGCATCGTTGCCCGTGCGGAAACCTCCGGCCCGCCGCGCAAGCGAGGCCACGGACGACGCGGGACGCGCGGTCTTCCTGGCCGTCGTCGAAGCGGGCTCCTTCGCGGGGGCGGCGCGCCGGCTCGGGACGACGACCTCCGCGGTGAGCAAGCGCATCGCGCAGCTCGAGCGCAGGCTCGGCGCGCGGCTCGTGCACCGCTCCTCGCGGCACATGGCGCCGACGGACGCGGGCCGGCTGTTCTACGAGCGCTGCCGCCGGCTCGCGGACGAGCTGGCGGACGCCGAGCGAGCCGTGCGCGGTTACGCCGAGGAGCTGCGCGGCGTCCTGCGCGTGAGCGCCCCGCTCACCTTCGCGCAGCAGCACGTCGTGCCGCTCCTGCCCGCGTTCCTCGCCGAGCACCCCGCGCTCGAGGTCGCGATCGCGGCGGAGGACCGCTTCGTGGACCCGATCGAGGAGGGCGTGGACCTCGTGATCCGCACGGGCCGTCCGGGCGACTCGCGGCTCGTGCAGCGCAAGCTCGCCGCCGACCGGCGCGTGGTGTGCGGCGCCCCGGACTACTTCGCGCGCCACGGCGTGCCGCGCGCCCCGGCCGAGCTCGCGAGCCACGCGTGCATGCGGCACGCGCTCCACGCGGCCGCGGGGCGCTGGGTGTTCGAGGGGCCCGGCGGGCGCGTCGCCGTGCCGGTGCGGGGGCGCTTCCAGGTGAACCACACCGGCATGATCCGCGACGCGGCGCTGGCCGGGCTCGGCGTCGCGCTCCTCCCGCTCTTCGCGGTGGCCGACGACCTGCGCGCCGGCCGACTGAAGGCGGTGCTCGAGGCGTGGCGGGTCCCGCCCGAGGTGGGGATCTACGCGCTCTTCCCGGGCGGCCGCCACCTCCCGCCCGCCGTGCGCGCGTTCGTCGACCACCTCGCGAAGCGGCTCCCCGCGCGCCTCGCGTTCCGCGAGGCGACCGCGCTGCGCAAGGGGTCGGACACCGCGGTGTAGAGGCGTCCCGCGGGCCGCGCGACGCGCGACCGGCTCTCGCGCGAGGCGCGGCGGCGGCGACTACGGCAGCGGGCCGCGGAGCTCGGCGCGGTAGACGCCGCGGCGCAGCTCGCCGTTCACCTCGGTGAGGAAGCGCGCGCGCACGAGGGCGTCCAGCCGGCCGCGGCGGCGCTTCACGCGAATCGCGTAGGAGGTGACCTGGGCCTTCGCGCCCTCGACGTGCGTCGCGAGCTGCGCCATCGCGTCGAGCAGCCGGGTCACCGCGGGGACGGTGGGACCGTCGAGCTCGAGGACGAGGTCGTTCGTCCTCCCCCCGCGTGCCGTCCAGCGGCCGCGGTAGATTCCGGCCCACGGCACGAAGGCGCGCCAGGCGGCGCCCGGGTCGAAGGCGAGGGCCATCGTGGCCGGGCCGTAGGCTGTGCCGGCGCCTCGCACGACGGCGCGCTGCCGCCCGACGAGCTCCGCCGTCGTCCCGGCGAGATCCGGCGCCGGCGCGGCGGCGGACGACGCGACGAGGAGCCCCGTCGCGGCGCAGAGCGGGGCCAGCGCCGCCGCGACGCGGGCGACGCGGCGACGTGTGGAAGCGAGGCGAGCGATCACGAGCTCTCCTTCTCTGCGCGGGCGCGCGGCGCCGGCGGGGTCCGGCGCGCGCCGGACGTGGGCTTCGGAGCAGTCCGCCTCCGGAGCGGGTCGCTCCGCGCCCGCCGTCCGGGCGCGGCCGGGCGACTACCGTCGCAGACGCGGCGGGAGGCCGGTGTGCCCGGAATCACACATGTGGCCCGCGGTGGCCCGGGCGCGCGCGCCGCGCGTGGCGGCCGTCACGCGCGCCTGTCCGAAAGCGCCCCATCCGGTGGTACGATCCCGCCGTCGCTCCGAGAGGCCCGCCCATGCCGCTCCCCCAGCCGAGCGTGCTCCCGCGCGACGGCGTCGTCGCGAAGTGGAACGCCGAGCTCGCATTCCGCTCCGTGGTCGAGGCGACGGCGGACAAGGCGGGTCTCGACTTCCTGCGCAGCCTCGTGAAGAACCTCGCTCGCGCGCTCGACGTCGAGTACGCGTTCGTCGCGGAGTTCGCGGGCTCCGAGGATCGCGTCAAGACGATCGCCTTCTGGGGCGGCGGGGACTGGCGCGACAACGTCGAGTACCCGCTCGCGGGCACGCCCTGCGAGCGCGTCGTCTCCGGCCAGTTCTGCCTCTACAAGGACGAGGTGCAGCGGCTCTTTCCCGACGACTCCGATCTCGCCGCCCTCGGCGCGCGCAGCTACCTGGGCGTCCCGCTGCGCGGCGCGAACGGCCTCACGCTCGGCCACCTCGCCGCGCTCGACACGCGGCCGATGCAGGAGGACCCGCGTGGGCTCGCGATCTTCGAGGTGTTCGCAAACCGCGCCCGCGTCGAGCTCGAGCGCCTCCACGCGGAGGCCGTGCTCCAGCGGGCGCGGGAAGAGCTCGAGCTGCGGCTCGCGTCGGCCGCGCAGGACCTCGCCCTCACCCGGCAGAGCCTCGATCTCGCGTCGGGCGAGCTCCAGGCGCTCCTCGCCATCAACCAGTCCACGGCGCGCCACCTGCGGCGCGAGGACCTCTTCGCGGAGCTCGCGCGCAGCGTGAAGCCGCTCCTCCCGTGCGAGCGTTTCGGCGTCGAGGTCCCGACCGGGCCGGAGTCGCTGCGCGTGCACGTCCTCGCGCTCGACCAGCCCGCTCGCGGGCCGATGATCGAGGACTTTCCCTCCCCGGGCACGGCGTGCCGCTGGGCGCAGGAGAACCGCTCGCGCTACGTCGCGGGCGCGCGCGCGGAGCTGCGCGAGCGCTTTCCGCGCACCCACGCCGTGATGGAGCGCGAGGGCATGGAGTCGCTGTGCGCGCTCCCCCTCCTGCGCGAGGACAAGAGCTTCGGGGCGCTCTTCTTCATGTCGACGCGGCGCGATGCCTACCGCGCGATCCCGGTCGCGCTGATCGAGCGCGTGGCGAGCGCGGTCGCCGTCGCGGTCGACCACTGCTTCGCGTACGAGGAGGTGCGGGCGCTGCGGGACCGGCTGCGCGCCGAGAACGTCTACCTCAAGGAGGAGATCCGCGAGGAGCACAACTTCGGCGAGCTCGTCGGGAAGAGCGCCGGGCTCGAGAAGGTGCTCTCGCTCGTGGAGACCGTGGCTCCGACCCCCTCCACGGTGCTCGTCGCGGGCGAGACCGGGACGGGGAAGGAGCTCGTGGCGCGCGCGATCCACGAGCGCAGCCCGCGCCGCGAGGGCCCGCTCGTGAAGGTCAACTGCGCCGCCATCTCCGCGGGCCTGGTCGAGAGCGAGCTCTTCGGGCACGTCCGCGGCGCCTTCACGGGCGCGGTGGAGGCGAGGACGGGCCGCTTCGAGGTCGCGGACGGCGGCACGATCTTCCTCGACGAGGTCGGCGAGCTTCCGCTCGACACGCAGGTGAAGCTCCTGCGCGTGCTCCAGGAGCGCGAGATCGAGCCGGTCGGAAGCTCGAAGCCGCGCAAGGTGGACGTGCGGGTGATCGCCGCGACGAACCGCGACCTCGCGCGCGAGGTGGACGCGGGCCGCTTTCGCGCGGACCTCTACTTCCGTCTGAACGTGTTTCCGATCGTGGTGCCGCCGCTCCGCGAGCGCGACGGGGACGTCGCCCTCCTCGCGCACTTCTTCGCCGACCGCTTCGCCCGCGAGCTCGGGAAGCCGGTCCACGGGATCGCGCCCGACGCCCTCGCGCGGCTCGATGCGTACGCCTGGCCGGGCAACGTGCGCGAGCTCTCGAACGTGATCGAGCGGGCCGTCGTGCTTGCCCGCGGGCCGGTGCTCGACGCGGCGCTCCTCGCAGTGCCGGGCGCGCCCGCGCCGCCCGCAGGCGCGCGCGCGACCGCGTCCGCGCCGTCTCTCGCCGGCGCGGAGGTCGGCTCGTCCGCGGAGCGCGCCGCCGCCTCCGAGCCGCCGGCGACGCTCGACGAGCTGAGCCGCCGCCACATCGTGGCGACGCTCGAGAGCTGCGGCTGGGTCGTCGAGGGCCGGCGCGGCGCGGCGATCGCGCTCGGTTTGAGCCCGAGCACGCTGCGCAGCCGCATGGCGAAGCTCGGGATCCGGCGGCCCCCGGCGGCCTGAGGGGCGCGCCCGCCGCGCGCTTGCGCGGCCGGCTGGCGTCGCGGATGCGCTCCGGGTCGCCCGCGCGGCTCTGCCGTTTGTAGGAACTGCCCCGGCGCGGCGGACCGCCTTCCGCGCGCGCCGCCGCGCGGCGGGCGGGTGGGACGCAGCGGCACGCGAGGGGCCGCCGGCGCGGCCCGCGGCATGTGTCTTGCTGCGACCAGCGGTGCGGAGGAGCGCATGGAGAAGTGCGACGGCTGCGGGAACGAGTACGCGAGGCCGTTCGTCGTGACGATGGGCGGACGGCGCTACGTCTTCGACAGCTTCGAGTGCGCGATCCACACGCTCGCGCCGCGCTGCGAGGTGTGTGAGATCCCGATCGTGGGGCACGGCGTCGAGCAGGAGGGCTCGGTCTACTGCTGCGCGAGCTGCGCGCGCAAGGCGGGCGCGAACGAGGTCCGCGACAGCGCGTAGCCCCCGTCCGGAGCGGCCGCCCCGGGACGGGACGTTCCAGAACCCGGAGCTCCGCCGGGCCTTCGCGCCAAGGGTCCGGGTCGCCGCGCGGCCCGGCGCCCGGCCGCCCGCGCACCCGGGCACGGGGCCCAGAGCCCCGCGCGGGGGCGGCAGACCGGGCCGTGCCGGGGGCCGGCGCGGGTGCCGTGGCGAGGGGCGGGCGCAAGGGCGCCGTGGGGACGTAACGTTTCGTCCGCCCGATCCGTCGTGGAGGGAGGATGGCCACGGACGCCGCCACGGACGCCGCGCCCGCGCAGGCGCTCGACGCGCTGTTCCGCGCCGAGCGGCGCGCGCTGTGGGGGCTCGCGTACCGGCTCACCGGCACGGCCGAGGACGCCGACGACGTCGTGCAGGAGGCGTTCGCGCGCCTCGTGGCCGGGCCGCCCGCGCTGCCGACCGCCGCGCTCGGACGCTGGCTGGCGCGCGTCGCCACGAACCTCGCGATCGACGCGCTACGCCGCCGCCGGCGCCGCGCCTACGCCGGCCCCTGGCTGCCCGGCCCGGTCGAAGGGGAAGGCGCCGACGACCCCGCGGGCCTGCCCGACCCCGCGCCCGGCGCGGAGCTGCGCTACGGAGCCGCCGAGAGCGCGACGTACGCGTTCCTCGTCGCGCTCGAGGCGCTGACGCCGCGCCAGCGCGCGGCCCTGCTCTTGCGCGACGTGCTGGGCCACTCCGCGCGCGAGACGGCCGATGTCCTCGGCACGTCGGAGGGCGGCGCGCGCATCCTCCACCTGCGCGCGCGCCGCGCGCTGGCCGCGTACGACGCGGCCCGCTGCGTCCCGACGCCGGAGCTGCGAGCGCGACATCGCGAGGCGCTGGAGAATCTCCTCGCGCGACTCCTCGCCCGCGACGCGGCGGGCGTCGAGGCGCTCCTCGCGGAGTCCGTGCGCACGGTGACCGACGCGGCGGGCGAGTTCACCGCGCTCGCGACGCCGCTCGAGGGGCGCACGCGCGTTGCACGCTTCTACCTGGCGGCCGCGCAGCACCGCGAGGCCGGCGGCGTGCGCGCGGAGATCCGCACGGTGAACGGCCTTCCCGCCGCGCTCGTCACGCTGGCGCGCCCGGTGCGCCGGCAGGCGCCGCGCACGCTGCTCCGCTGCGAGCTCGACGGCTCGGGCCGGATCCAGCTCGTTCAGGCGATCCTCGCGCCGCGCAAGCTGGCGGCGCTCCGGCCGGCGTGACGGCCGCTCGGCGCGCGCGCCGCGGCCGCCGCCGGGGCGACGGCGCCGGGCACCGCGACGGCGACGGGGGCGCGGCGATGGCGACGGGCGCCGCGACGAGCTGAGCCGCGAGCCGCGGCGCCGCCGCGCGCCGCCGCCCGAAGCGGCCTCACCGGCGGGCGGACGGCGGCTCGGCGGCGCTCGGTGCGGCTCAGGCGACCGTGCCCGCGTCGCGCAGGGCGCGGCGGGCCGCGGCGTCGAGGCCGAGCTCGGCGAGGATCTCGTCGGTGTGCTCGCCCAGGAGAGGCGCCAGCCGGCCGGGCTCCGCCGGCGTCCGGTCGAAGCGGGCGGGTGGGCGCGGCTGGCGGATGACGCCCGCGGTCGGGTGCGCGCGCTCGACGAGCGCCTCGTTGTGGCGCACCTGCGGATCCGCGACCACCTCCTCCAGCGACAGCACGGGCGCGGCCGGGAGCGACTCCCGCGCCATGCGCGCCAGGATCTCGGCCGTCGGCCAGCGCCGGAAAGCCTCGCGCAGGAGCGGCTCGAGCGCGGCGAGGTGCGTCATGCGGCCCGCGAGCGTCCCGAAGCGCGGGTCGTCGCACCAGCCCGGCTCCCCGAGCGCGCGGAAGAGGCCGTGGAACTCGGCGTCCGAGACCGCGAAGTAGACGAGGTGGCCGTCGGCCGTCTCGGTGAGCCGGTAGATCTCGTAGAGCGTCGGCCCGGGACGCACTCCGTCGCCCACCATCGTGTGCGCCATCATGCCGTCGGGCCAGAAGAAGGCGAGCGCGGCGTCGAGCATCGCGACGCGCACGTGCTGCCCGCCCGCCCCGCGCGCGCGCGCGAAGAGCGCCGCGGTGATCGCCTGCGCCGCGGTGTAGGCCGACGCCTTGTCGCAGATCACGTGGCGCACGAGGTCGCGCTCGCCGGTCTTCGGGTTCACCTGGACGGCGATGCTCCCGCTCAGCGCCTGGATCACCGGGTCGTACACCCGGCGCGACGCATAGGGACCGCTGTCGCCGAAGCCGGTGATGGAGACGTAGACGAGGTCCCGCGCCACCTCGCGCAGGTCCTTCTCGGCGATCCCGAGCCGCTCGGCGGCCCCGGGCCGGAAGTTCTGGACGAAGACGTCGGCCCGGCGGACGAGCTCGAGCAGGATCTCGCGGCCGCGCGGCTGGCGCAGGTCGAGCGCGATCGAGCGCTTCCCGCGGTTTCCGTTGGCGAAGAACGCCCCGAGCCCGCCGCGCGCGAACGGCGAGAGGCGCAGCAGGTCGCCGATGCCCGGCGGCTCCACTTTGATCACGTCCGCGCCCTGGTCCGCGAGGATCATCGTCGCGAGCGGCCCCGAGAGGATCGCCGAGCAGTCGACGATGCGGATGCCTGCGAGGGGTCCGGTCATGGCGGCTCGCGCTAGCGGAAGGCGTTGGTGTGCGTGTCGCGCGGGATCGCGTCGGCCGGAAGCGGCGTCGCGACCTCCGCTGGCGTCGGCCCGAACCGCTCGGCGAGCGGGGCGAGCTTCGCGAGATCGAAGCCGTAGAGGCGCGCCGCGTTCTCGCCGAGGATCGCGCGGACCTCCGGCTCGGGGACGTCGTGCAGCGTGTGGCGGAGCGAGGGGCGGGTGTAGGGGTAGGTGCCCTCGTAGTGCGGGTAGTCGCTGCCCCAGAGGATGCGGTCGATGCCGATCTCGTGGCGGCCCGCGAGCTCGCGCCGCGAAGGCGAGCTCGCGCCGTAGAAGCAGTTGCGCCTCGCGTAGAAGCTGGGCGGCTCGGGCGGCATCGAGTCGGTCGCGAACTCGAACTCGCCGACGGCGCCCGTGCGGACGCGCGCCCACACGCGGTCGAGGTTCTCGAGCGTCGACGGCACCCACGCGCAGCCGGACTCGGTCACGATGTAGCGGAGCTTCGGGAAGCGCTCGAAGACGCCGCCGAGGAGGAGGTGGGCGTAGCTGCGGGTTGAGAAGAACGGCGTCTCGAGCAGCCGGATCGGGAGCGCGACCTTGTACGGCCCGTAGTCGGGCGAGCCGGTGCCGCCGTGATGATTGAGCACGACGTCGCAGTCCTGGCACGCGGCCCAGAAGCGGTCGTAGTCGGGCGCGTAGAGCGGCCTGATGTGCGTGCAGTCGGGCGGGACGTGCGGGAGCAGGACGCCGCCCCGCAGCCCGTGCTTCGCGATCCACTCGACGTCCGCGATCGCCTCGTCGACGTCGTTCAGGTAGACGAGGCCGATTCCCGCGCGGCGCTCGGGGTGCTCGGCGCACCACTCGGCGAGCCAGCGGTTGTGCGCGCGGATCCCGGCCAGCCGGTCGCGGTAGTTCTCCACGGACGGGTTGCCGCAGATGAGCACGCTCGTGCGAAAGAAGGGCGGCACCGTGTTCGGGAAGACCACCTCGCCGACGACGCCCTCGGACTCCATGTCGCGCAGGCGCTCGGCGTCGTCCCAGTTCTTGTGCTTCTTGCTCCCGATGTGCCGGCGCTGCGGATTGCGGTAGCTCGCGCGCCAGGCGTCGAAGCGCTCGCGGTGCGCGGGGTCGAGGTACGCGCGGTAGGCCTCGATGCTGGCGCCGGCGTGGGTGTCCGCCGAGATCACGACGTACGGTCGTCCGGCCGTCTGCATCCGCTCTCCCCGGCACCCGGGCGCCCGCGCGAGCGACCGCTCCGCGCGGGAGGGTAGCGCCGGCTACGCCTCGGGCGTGCGCCACTCCGCGTAGCGCGGGAGCCCGTCCCCGGGGACCACCCAGGGCAGCCGCTGCGACCACCAGATGTGGCACTCGGGCGCGACGGCCGCCGGGTCGTCGAGCGCGGCCAGCACGACGTCGATCTCGCCCGGGCGCGCGCGGTGGGCGTAGGTGAGCGCCGTCCCGCAGGCGGCGCAGAAGCCGCGCGTCACCGGCGGCGACGAGCGATGGGTGGCGAGCGCGCCGCGCGTGACGGCGAAGCCGGCCGCGGGCCACGTCGCCCACGCCACGAACGGGGCGCCCGAGGCGCCGCGGCAGCTGCGGCAGTGGCAGTAGCAGCGATTCGCGCCCGCGCCGGTGGCGCGGAAGCGCACGGCGCCGCACAGACAGCCGCCCTCGAAGACCGGGGCGTCCATCAGCGCGCCCGTAGGGCGGCGATACGGTCGCGGTAGCGCGCGCGCACCGCGGCGAGGTCCTCGCGCGCGAGCCCGAGCTCGTCGGCGATCGCCGCGATCTCCGTCGTCTCGGCGTTCGTGATCCAGCGGTCGGCCGCCGCCACCGCGTAGAGAGCCTCGACGAGGCGCATCCGCTCGGCGGGCGTCGAGACGCGCCGGAACTCGCGCGTCACGACGTAGTTCTCCGTGCCGCCGAGGAGGCGCGCCTGGCTCTTCGCGATCTCGACCGCGAGCGCCGCCTCCTCGGGACCGAGCTCGGCGGCGCCCGCGACGAGCCGCTCCATCTCGCGGCTCTCGGCCTCGTCGATGCGCAGGTCCACGTTCGCGAGACGCGCGAGCACGTACGCGAAGGCGGCCAGGAAGCGCGCGCGCTCGGGCGCGAGGCGCTCGAGCCGCGCGGCGATGCGGCGCACGCTCTCCGTCTCGCCGGCGACGTCGTCGGCCGCGTTCGCGCCTCCGAAGAGCCGGCGGAAGAGCGACATGGCGGGGTCTCCTTCGGGCGGGGGACGGTACCGCGCGCGCGCGGGACGTCACGCGCCGCGTGCCCGCCGCGTGTCGCCCAGCCCGGAGGGGAGCTTCGCGCCCGCGCGCTCCGGCCACGCGGACCGGGGCGGCCGCAGGAGCGGGAGGGCGAGGGCGGTGAGCGTCGCGAGGGCGGCGCTCGCTGCGAAGGCGGCGGGCGGACCGGAGGCCTCCCAGAGCGCGCCCGCGAGGAGGCTCGCGGCCAGGGTCGCGGCGCCGGTCACGAGATGGAAGACGCCGAACGCGGTGCCGCGCAGCGCGGGCGGCGTCGCGTCCGCGACGAGCGCGGCGAACAGGCCCTGCGTGAGCCCGAGGTGGAGGCCCCAGAGCGCGACGCCGCCGAGGACGAGCGGGACGCCGGGCGCGAGCGCGAGGAGGACATCCGCCGCCGCGAGCAGCGCGAAGCCGGCGCCGAGCAGCGCGCGGCGTCCGGCGCGGTCGGAGAGCGCCCCCGCCGGGTACGAGGCGAGCGTGTAGGCCAGGTTCATCGCGACGAGCGCCAGCGGGACGAGCGCGAGCGCGAGCCCCGCGTCGCGCGCGCGCAGGACGAGAAACGCCTCGCTCGGACGCGCGAGGCCGGCGAGGGCGGTGACGAAGAGGAGCGCGGCGAACGGGCGTCCGAGCGCGGCGAGGTCCGCGCGCCGGAAGGGGAGGCGCAGCCGCGCGCGCGCCGCGGCGCGCGACGCGGGCGCGCGGGCGCGGCCACCCTCCGGCGCGGCGTCCTCGACGCCGAGGAGAACGAGCGCGAAGGACGCGACGGCCGGGATCACCGCCAGCGAGAAGACGAGCCGCACGTCGCCGCCCGTCCACGCCATGAGCGCGAGCGCGGCGAGCGGCCCGGCCACGGCGCCGCAGGCGTCGAGGGCCTGGCGCAGCCCGTAGCCCGCGCCCCGCAGCGCGGGCGGCGTGAGGTCGCCGATCAGCGCGTCGCGCGGCGCGCCGCGCAGACCCTTGCCGACGCGGTCCACGAAGCGCGCGACGAAGACGTGCGCGGGCGCGGCCGCGAGCGGGAAGAGCGGCTTCGTCGCGGCGGCGAGCCCGTAGCCGAGCGCGAGGAGCGGCTTGCGGCGGCCCCACGCGTCGGAGAGCGCGCCCGAGAAGAGCTTCGCCACGCTCGCGGTCGCCTCGGCCACGCCCTCGATCCAGGCGACCGCGAGCGCGCTCGCCCCGAGCGTCGAGACCAGGAACACGGGAAGGAGCGCGTGGATCATCTCGGAGGAGACGTCCATGCACAGGCTCACGAGGCCGAGCACCCAGACCCCGCGCGGGAGCGCGCGCAGCGGCGACGCCGGGCGGGCGGCGCGCTCGATCACGCGGCGAGGGCGCGTCCGGCCGCGAGACCCGCGGCGCCGGCCGCGAGGCAGCCGGCCACGGTGGCGGCGAGGTTCAGCGCGGCCGCCGCGAGGTCGCCGCGGTGCGCCAGCTCGAGCGTCTCGTAGTTGAACGTGGAGTAGGTCGTGAAGCCGCCGAGGAGGCCCGTCGCGAGGAACAGCCGCGCCTCGGCCGAGATCGCGGCCGAGTGGAGCGCGACCGGCATGAGGAGCCCGAGCAGGAACGAGCCGAGCGCGTTGACCCCGAGCGTGGCGAGCGGGAAGTCGAGAGGGATCCAGCGCGCGACGGCCAGGCTCGCGAGGTAGCGGGCGCCGCCGCCGAGCGCGCTCCCGAGGCAGACGAGCACGAGGCGTTCCAAGCGGTCCTCCCGCGCGCGTACGCTACGCGCGCCGCGCCGCGCGGGCCAGCGCCGCCGCGCACCCGGCGGGCGGCCCGCAGGCGCCGCGCGGCACCCCCCGCTCGCCGGCCCCCGCACGCCGCCCCGACGCGCCTGCTGACCGCCCGTTCAATTCGAGGCTACACTGCGCGCGCCCGAGCCCGCGCGCGCCGTCGCGGACGCGACCCGCGCGCGCGCCGCCGCCTCGAAGGAGTGCCCCGTGTCCCGTGTCACGGTCCTCGCCGCCGCGCTCGCTCTCCTCGCCGCCCCGGCCTCCGCCGAGAAGATCTACGGCGCCGACCGCTGCGTGAGCGACAAGCTGCGCGCCGCCGCGACGGCGTGCGACGCCGTGCTCGGTGCGTGGGCGCGCTTCGAGCGCGACGGCGACGAGGACCGCCTGGACGAGGCGCTCGGCAAGGTGCGCGGCAAGCTCGCGAGGGCCTGGTCGCGGGCGGAGCGGCGCGTCGCGCGCGAGCTCGATTGCAGCGAGACCACGGCGGCGAGCGACGCCGTCGCGACGGAGCTCGAGGACGCCGCCGAGGCGTACGCGACGGCGGTGAACGAGGGGCTCGACCTCGGCGATCCCGCCGACGCCGCGTGCGGGAGGGCGCTCCTCGAGGCGGGCCGCGACGCGTGCGAGGAGCTGCTGCGCGCGACGGGGCTCCACGTGCGCCAGAAGGGGAAGGATCGGCTGCGCCTGCGGCTCGCGTCGCAGGAGGCCGCCGCGCTCGCCGAGTTCCACGAGGCCGCGCAGGCCGCGACGGCGGCGTGCGGCACGGCGGCGACGCCGCCGGGCCTCGCGGGCGTTCTCGACGCGCTCGTGGAGGACCTCGTGTACGCGACGACCGTCTCGCCCGCGGTCGACGACCAGGGCTTCACGCCGATCGACCCGGACGAGGTGGTCTCCTACCTCGGTCGCGAGCTGCGGCCGATCTGCTCGCGCGACACGCCGTACGTCTTCTTCGCGAAGCGCGGCAGCGTGAACAAGCTCGTCGTCTACTACCAGGGCGGCGGCGCGTGCTGGAACTACCTCACGTGCAACCTCCCCACGTACAAGGTCGAGGCCGACCCGCTGGACGACGACCCCGACGACGCGAGCAGCGGCTTCGCGGACCTCAGCGACCCGCTGAACCCGTTCCGCGACTGGAACGTCGTGTTCGTCCCGTACTGCACCGGGGACATCCACTGGGGCGACAGCGCCGTGGACTACACGTCCGGCGGGCAGACGCTCCACATCGAGCACCGCGGCGCCGTGAACGCGCGGGTGGTCGAGAAGTGGGCGCGCGACCACTTCGTGCTGCCGGAGCAGGTGTTCGTCACCGGCTCGAGCGCCGGGGCCTACGGCGCGATCGGGAACGCCCCCTGGCACATGGAGTTCGCCTGGCCGTCCTCGGAGTTCGCCGTGCTCGGCGACGCGGGAAACGGCGTCATCACGCAGGACTTCCTCGTGAACGACCTCCAGAACTGGGGGCTCGAGAAGAACATCCCCGACTGGATCCCCGCGCTCGCGGGCCGCGACCTCGCGTCGCTCTCGATCGTGGACGCCTACGTCGAGTCGGCGCGCTTCTACCCGCAGAACCGGTTCGCCACGCTGACGACCGCGTACGACGGCAACTTCGGCGGGCAGACGGGCTTCTACAACATCATGCTGAACGGCGGGAATCCCGCCGCCGCGCTCAGCTGGTGGGACGCGAGCTGCCAGTGGAACGAAGCGATGCGCGCGCAGAACCTGGAGACGTTCATGCGCTCGCCGCAGAACTTCCGCTACTACATCGGAACCGGATCGCGGCACACGTTCTGGGGCTGGCCGGGCGTCTACGACGACACGACCGGCGGCGTGCCGACGCTCGTCGACTGGGTCGAGGAGATGCTCGTCGGCGGGCCCGGCTGGGTGAACGTCGAGTGCGCGGACTGTGGCACGACGTTCCCGAGCGACCCCAAGCCTCCGGCGCTGCCGGACCCGCCGTTCGACGCCAGCGGGAACATCGTCTGCGCCCCGGTCGAGTGAGCGGCCGTGCCGACGCCCTGGCAGCGCGACCTCGCGCGGGACGCGGCGCGCCTCGAGGCCTGGCTCGCGAAGCGGCTCCCCGAGGCGAGCGACGTCGCGGTGCGCGGCCTGCGCGCGCCCGACTCGTCGGGCTTCTCGAACGACACGCTCCTCTTCGAGCTGGAGACGCGCGGCGCGGGCGGCGAGCGCCGCGAGGCGCTCGTCGTCCGCATCCGACCCACCGGGTTCCAGGTCTTCCCGGACTACGACCTCGGCCTCCAGTTCCGCACGATGCAGCGCCTGGCGCGGCTCGGGATCCCCGTGCCACGCGTGCGCTGGATCGAGGAGGAGGACTGCGGCGTCCTCGGCGCGCCGTTCTACCTGATGGACCGCGTCGACGGGCGGGTGCCGACCGACCGGCCGCCGTACCACGCGGGCGGCTGGATGACCGAGATCTCGCCCGCCGAGCGCGAGGCGATCTGGTGGGGCGGCCTCGAGTGCATGGCGCGCATCCACAGGCTGGACCCGCTCGCCTCCGGCTTCGGCTTCCTCGCGCGCCCGGAGCTCGGTCCGACGCCCTTCCGCCAGCAGCTCGCCTACTACGAGCGCTACCTCGCCTGGGCGGCGCGCGGGCTGCCCCAGCCGACGCTCGAGGCCGCCCTCGCGTGGCTGCGCGCGAACGAGCCCGCCGACCCGCGCACGGTGCTCCTCTGGGGCGACGCGCGCATCGGGAACGTGATCTTCGACGGCACGCGCCCGGCCGCCGTCCTCGACTGGGAGATGGTGACGCTCGGGAGCCCGGAGGAGGACCTCGCCTGGTCGATCTTCGTCGACCGCCACCACAGCGAGGGCATGGGCGTGCCGCGTCTGCCGGGCTTCCCGAGCTACGAGGAGACGGTGGCCCGCTACGAGGCGCTCACGGGCTTCGAGGTGCGCAATCTGCACTTCTGGCAGGTGTTCGCCGGCTTCCGGTTCGGCGTGATCATGGCGCGCATCGCGCAGCAGATGGTGCACTACGGCGTGATGGGCGCCGAGCAGGGCCGCGCGTTCGAGCTCGACAACATGGTGACGCGGCTCCTGGCGAAGCTGCTGGAGCTGCCGCCCCCGGGCGAGGTGCCGGCGTAGAGGTCAGCGGCGCGGCCGGCGGGCGCGGGGGGCCGCGCGAGCCGGCTCGGCGCGTGCCGCCCGCGCGCCGGCCCGGAGCGGCGGGGCCGCGCCCGCAAGCGCGAGGAGCTCGCGCGCGAAGCGCGGCGCGGCGCCCTCGTCCTCGTGCTTGAAGAACGCGAAGGCGAGCCGTGGCCCCGCGGCGCGCAGCACGTCGAGCCAGCGGGCGAGGTCGCTTCCGCCGTAGCCGCTGCGGCGCAGGCGCAGGTACGCCCACGGCGCGGTCGAGACGAGCGGGGGAGGCGGGGCGCCGTCGACGTCGGCCGCGACGAAGGCGAAGCCGCGCGCGCGAAGGCGCGCGAAGACGGCGTCGTCGTGCCAGGAAGGGTGCCGCGGCTCGAACGCCGCCGGCGTCCCCTCCGGAAGGAGCGCGAGGAAGCCGTCGAGGCGCTCGAGGTCGAGGGCGAGGTTGGGCGGCGTCTGGACGAGGAGGGCGCCCAGCTTCGGGCCGAGCGCGGCGGCCGTTCGCAGCAGCCACGCGACGTCCTCGCCCACGTCGCGCAGGCGCTTCAGGTGCGTGATGCGCCGCGGCGCCTTCAGCGCGAAGCGGAAGCCGTCCGGCACCTGCGCCGCCCAGCCCGCGAGCACCTCGGGCTTCGGCATCCTGTAGAACGTCTGGTTCACCTCGACGCAGGGAAGCACCGCCGCGTAGAAGGCGAGCATGTCCCGGGCGGGGAGCGCGGCGGGGTAGAACGGGCCCTTCCAGGCCTCGTAGCTCCAGCCGCTCGTCCCGGCGAGCAGGCGGAGCGGGGGCGGCTCAGCCTTCGGTGAGCTTCTTGTAGGCATGGTAGTGGCGGAGCGCCTCGGCGTTGCGACCGGCCAGCTCGCAGAGGCCCGCGAGGTTGTAGTGCGCGTCCGCGAAGTCCGGGTCGAGCGCGAGCGCGCGCCGGTAGTGCGCGATCGCGCGCTCGCGATCCTCCACGTCCTCGAGCGCCAGGGCCAGGTTGAAGTGCACGATCGGATCCTCGGGCGCGCGCGCGAGCGCCTCCTCGTACAGCCGCGCTGCCTCGGCCGCGTCGCCCGCCTCGTGGAGGATGCGCCCGAGGTTCACGCGCGCGTCGACGAGCTCGGGGTCGAGCGCGAGCGCGCGGCGGTAGGCGTCGCGGGCGGCCTCGGGGTCGAGGTCCTCGAGCTCGAGCGCCGCCTCGAAGGCGGCGCGCGCGTCCTCGGCCGGGGCGCCGCTCGCGCCGGCGGCGCCGCACGGAGCACCGGCCGCGCCGGCGAGTCGCGCGACGCCGCGGCGCAGGTCGTCGACGGCGAAGTCGAGGACGATCTGTCCGGTCGCGGGCTGCCACGCCGCGCCGCCGTCGCGCACCGCGACCTCGCGGCCGTCGGCGAAGATGCGCAGACCCGAGAGCGGCCGGCCCTCCGGGAGCTGCGCGGTGAGCGCGGCGAGCGCCCGCCGGATGCGCGCAGCCGGCACGTGGCGCTCCACGAGCTCCTTGGCCGCGCGCAGCACGACGACGTCCTGGAACGAGAACGCGTAGCGGCGTCCGCGCCGCGCCGGGCGGCACAGCCCCGCGCGCGCGAGCTCGCGCACCTTCGCCTCGCGCAGGCCGAGGAGCCGCGAGACCTCCACGCTCGAGAGCAGCCGCCCCAACCCGGCCGACCTCCCGGCGCAGGATCCTAGCCGCTCGACCGCGCCGTCCGCCCGCCGCGCCCGGCCGGCTTCGATCCCTTCGCGCGCGCGGGCTTACGCGCGCGGGCCGGGCCGGGCCGCGCCTCGCCCGCGCCGCGCGAGGTCTCGAGACTGCGCTTCAGCGCCGCCATGAGGTCGATGATCTGCTCGCGCTCCGCGGGCGCGGACGGCGCCTCGATCTCCTGACCGGCGGCCTTCTGCTCGATCGCCTGGAGCAGGGCGTCGCGGTAGTCGTCGCGGTGGCGCTCGGGCTCGAAGCGCCGGCCCGAGAGCTGCTCGATCAGCTGCTTCGCCAGCTCGAGCTCGCCGCCCTTCAGCTCGACGGGCTCGCCGAACTCCACCTCGTCGAAGCCGCGCACCTCGTCGGCGTAGTAGAGGCCGTGGAGCATGAGCCCGTTCTCCACCGGGCGGATCAGCACGAGCTGCCGGCGCCCTCGCGTCGCGTAGCGGCCGACGGCGACGCGGCCGGCCGCGAGCATCGCGCGGTTCAGCAGCCGATACGCCTTCTGGCCGCCCTTGTCCGGGCCGAGCAGGCTCGACTTCTCGAAGTAGACCGGATCGACGCTCTCGATCGGGACGAACTGCTCGATCTCGATCGTGCGGTCGCTCGCGCCCTCGAGCGCGGCGAGCTCCTCGTCGCTCATCACGACGTACTGGTCGCGCGACCACTCGTAACCGCGTACGGTGTCGGTGCGCTCGACCGTCTCGCCGCACGCCGAGCACGCGTAGTGCTGCTTCAGGCGGCCCTTGTCCCTCGCGTGCAGCATGTGGAAGCGCACGTCCTTGGAGCGGGTCGCGCCGTAGAGCTTGACCGGAATCGACACGAGGCCGAAGGAGATCGTCCCAGACGCGCTGGCGCGTGCGGCCATGGAGGAACCTCGCCGGGGGGCGGGGAGCGAAAAGAGCGGCGCAGTCTACCATGGATCGGCAGATCCATGCGACGGCTCGAGAGGCATCGCGGCGGGCGTACGGTCGGGCCCCCGGCCCGCGCGTTCCGCGCGCACCCGCGTGCGGAACGCGTGGCGTCAGGCGCGCGCGCGCTCGGGCGGCCGCGCGAACCGCGCGGGTGAGGGCCGTCGTCCTCGCCGCGGGGTTCGGCACCCGGCTCGGCGCGCTCGGGCGCGCGCGTCCGAAGGCGCTCCTCGACGTCGGAGGCCGACCCGCGCTCGAGTTCGCCGTCGCCGCGGCCGAGGCGTTGCCCGAGATCGACGCGGTCGACGTCGTGACCAACGCGCGCTTCCACGCCGACTTCGCCGCGTGGCGCGACGCGCGGCGCGGCGGGAAGCCCGTGCGGCTCTGGAACGACGGGGCGTGCGACCCGGAGTCGCGGCTCGGGGCGGTCGGCGACCTCGCGCACTGGCTGGCGCGCGCGCGGCCCGAAGGGCGCGCCGAGCCGGCGCTCGTCCTCGCGGCCGACAACGTGTTCGACTTCGCGCTCGCGCCCCTCGCGGCGCGCGCCCGCGCGGAGCCCGCGGTCGTGCTCTTCGACGTGGGGAGCGCCGAGCGCGTGAGCCGCCTCGCGAGCGTCGAGCTCGGCCCGGGGGAGCGCGTGGTGCGCTTCGTCGAGAAGGACCCGGCGCCGCGCACCACGCTCGCGTGCACGGCGCTCTACGGGCTGCCGCCCGCGACGCTCGCCGACGTGCCGCGCTACCTCGGCGAAGGCGGCGCGCCGGACAACCTGGGCTTCTTCGTCGAGTGGCTGCACCGCCGGCGTCCGGTGCGCGGCCTGCGGCTCGCGGGCCGCTGGGCGGACATCGGGACGCCCGAGGACTACGCGCGCGCGCGCGAGCTGTTCGGCGCCGTCAGCGCCAGAGCGCCAGCAGCGCGAGCCACCCCGCGATGAGCGTCATGCCGCCGAGCGGGGCGAGCAGGCCGGCGCCGCTCCAGCCGGTCGCGACGAGCAGGTAGAGGCCGCCGCAGAAGAGCGCGAGCCCGACGCACAGGAGGGTCGCCGGCAGCCTGACGGAGCGGCCCGTCGCCTCCGCGTAGAGGCCGAGACCGAGCAGCGCCACCGCGTGCACGAGCTGATAGTGCGCGGCGGTGTCCCACGGCGAGAAGGCGGCGGCGGCGAGACGCCCGCGCAGCGCGTGGGCGCCGAACGCGGCGAGTCCGACGGCCGAGGCGCCGACCACGGCGGCGAGCGCGATCCAGCCGCGCCCGCGCCGGCGCAGCGGCGCGTCCGCCGCGCTCACTCCGCCGGGTCCTGGCCGAGCACCGCCAGCACCGCGTCGGCGAAGGCCTCGCCGATCTTCTGGTAGCCGGCGTCGTTCGGCCGGTTCGCGTCGATCATGTCCCGCGCGGGGTCGACGACCTCGAACGCGTCCACGAGGAAGACCGCCTGCCCGCGCCCGGCGCGCTCGCGCACCTCGCGGCGCAGGAGCCGGTTGATCTCGCGCTTGGCGTCCTCGCCCTTGCCGAAGCGCGGCGGGGGCAGCGTGGAGACGAAGACGCGCGCGGTCGGCCGCGCGGAGAGGATGCGGTCGACGAGGACGCCGAGGTTCACGGCGAAGGAGGGCGGGCTGAAGCGCTGGTCCTTCCACTCGTCGGTGCCGGCGAGGACGAGGACGACGTCCGGCTCGTACGCGCGCACCTTGTCGTACGCGAGCGCCGAGAGGTCGTGCAGCGCGCCGGGTGCGTAGCCCTGGTGGCGGTTGTCGAGGGTCTCCGGGCCGTCGGCCTTGCCGCCGACCATGTCGACCTCCCAGCCCTCCTCCTGGAGCCGCTCCCAGAAGCCGAGCCGGTAGCCCGCGCGGTGCGTCGAGCCGGCGCCCGCGGTGAGCGAGTCCCCGAGCGCCATCACGCGCAGCGCCGCGGCGCGTGCGGGCCACGGGGCGAGCGCCGCGGCGAGAGCGACCGAGGCGACGAGGCGCGCCGCGCGCGCGACCTGGAGCATCCCGTCCTCCTGCGCTCCTGCCCCCGGCTCTCGTGCCGGGGCTCCGCGCCGCGGCCTCCCGCGCCGGGCCGCGGCCGCGGCGCCTCCCAGCGTAGCGTCAGCGCGCGAGCTCGGGGGGATCCGGGTGGGGCAGCCGCGCCGCGGCCGGGAGGAGCGGCGGCAGCGGGGTGCGGCGGCCCCGCTGGTACCAATAGGCCGTGCTCGAGACGTCGTTCGCCAGCGCGTTCGCGTGGCCGGTCTCGATCGTGACGCGGAGCGATCGCTCGAAGCGGATCGGGTCCTCGACGTGGAAGCGGTACATCGAGTTCTTCCCGCCCCACGGCCACGCGGGGTTCCCGCTGTAGAGCGTGATGCCGTGGTACGGCGCGCAGTACGGCTGCGTCGGGCAGAAGGCGGTGTTGAAGTAGTCCTCGGTGCCGGTTCCGTGGAGGCGCGGCGGCCAGGGCTCGCCGTCCACGAAGATCATGTCGTCGCCCTCGCCGTACCAGTCGTTCACCTGGCGCTCGAAGACGTCGACGTTGAGCACGCAGCCCACGTACTGCCCGTCGCCTTCGACGTCGAGGATCACGTAGTTGTCGCGGCCGTCGAGGTTGGGCTCGTCCCAGGGCCCCGGGAATCCGAAGCCGGCGCCGACCGGGCGGCGGTCGTCGAGCCGGTAGTCGCGCCGCGTCCAGCCCTTCTCGCGCGCGCGCCCGGCCGTGGGGTTGCGGCGGCGCCACGCGGCGTGGAAGCGAGCCAGGTCGCCCTCGAGCGCGTCGTACTCCTCGTAGTCGACGTAGTAGAAGAAGACGAGGCGCGCGTCGGCCTGGTTCTCCAGCTCGAAGCGCGCCCCGCGCGCGAAGGGCATCGGGAACCAGCAGTTGAAGCCGCGGCCGTCCTCCGGGCTCATCTGGAGCGGGAGCGACCAGAAGTTGCGCCGGCGCCCGAAGCCGACGCCGAAGAAGTCGCCGATCGGGGCCTCGACGCTCGGGCTCTCCTCGCCGTCCCAGAAGGCGCGCAGCACGGTGGTGCAGAGCTCGTGGGGCTGCGCCGGGAGCGACATGAGCGTGCACCAGAGGTGCTTCACGCAGCCCGCGCCGGCGATCTCGCCGAGGCTCGCCGTCGCGCCGGGCTCGAGGACGAGGGCGTCGCGGTTGCCGCCGCTCCGGTCCCAGGACGAGAGGCGCCGGCGCCGGAAGGGGCGCAGGCGCGCGAGGTCCGCGAGCGAGCCGAGGCCGAGCTGCATGGGTCTCCCTCCTGTCGGGGAGGGACGCTACCCGAGCTCAGTCCGCGACGACGACCGACTGGTGGACGAGGTCCTCGAGCACGCGGCGCGAGGCGGGCTCGACGAACACGAACTCGACGCCCACCCCGCCGACGTGCATCCAGCACGGCTCCTGCACCCGCACGACGCGCGCCGTGCAGCGCACCGACTCCTTGCCGAAGATGATCTCGAGCTGGAGCTCCGTGCCGACGAGGAGGGGCCCGCGCGTCTCGATGAAGGCGCCCGTCGTCGAGACGTCGTAGAGGTCCCAGGAGAGCACGGTGCGGTTGCGGTCGTGCGGGTCGAGCAGCCACACCTTCGCGAGCGGGCGGCGCTCCATGCGCGGGTGCAGCGTCTGCGGCTGCACGCGGCCCTGCTTCCACAGGCGCGCGACGTCGCGCAGGGAGACGGGGCGCACGAGGTAGCCGAGCGCGCCCTCGTCGGCGGCGCGCTGCGCGTCGCCCGGAATCCACCACGGCGACACGAGGATCACCTCGGGCCGGCGTCCGGTGAGGTCGCGCACGTGACGCAGCACCGCGAAGCCTCCCTGCCCGGGGAGCACGGCGTCGCAGAGCACGAGACCGATGGAGTCGTCGCGATCGACCGCCTCGATGCCCTCGGCGGCGCTCGCGGCCACGACGACCCGCCGGCAGTGCGGAATCAGGACCGTGCGCAGCGTCTCGCGCGCCGTCACCGAGCCGTCCACCACGAGGATGGAGCCCACGCCTTCCACGCCGACCTCCCGGCCCGGGGCCGCTCTCTCGGTATCGGCCGCGCGCGGGGGCGGCTGGAGCCCCCGGGGCGCTTCCTGCGCGGCGCGCCGGCTAGTCCACGGGGTCGGCGACCGCGGGCGCCGCGGCGCGCTCGACGGCGAGGGAGACCTCCTGACCGTGCGAGAGCTCGAGCGTGTGGCGGTCGGGGTCCGAGATGAGGGCGAAGTAGCCGACGGGCGCTCCCGCGTCGACGGGGCCGTAGCACGCGCGTCCCTCGCGCTGCGCCTCCGCGGCGAGGCGGTCCACCGCGTCGCGCGACGCGAGCCCGACGCCGAGGTGGGCGAGGGGGAGGAGCGGATGACGCACCTCGGGCACCTCGACGAGCACGACGACGAACGGGCGCGTCCGGTCGCCGATCCACGCGACGCGGCGCCCCGTCACGGGATCGACGCGCTCGTGCACCAGGCCGAGGCCGGCGTACTTCTCGTAGAAGGCGAGGCTGGCGGCGAGGTCCGCGACGGGGAGCGCGACGTGCGTGAGCCCGAGGTCGGACACGCCGAGAGTCTAGGCGCCGCGGCTCAGGGCTCCAGCGCGTAGCGCATCGCGTCGGCCACGGGCACGCCGCCGCGGCCGAAGGGCCCGGGATGCCCGACGAGCGGCCGCGCCGCGGGATCCGCGTAGAAGGCGAGGTAGGCGAGGGAGCGCAGCCCGCGGAAGAGGTCGCGCTTCGGGCCGAGGCGCGAGCGCGCGAGATCGGCGAGGACCGCGTCCTGCGCGGCGGGCGCGAGCGCGGTGAACGGACGCCACTTGGCGACGAGCGGGTGGACGCCCCATTCGAGCAGCGCGAGGCCTTGCGCGACCGGGCCGGCCAGCCCCGGGAGCGACGCGAGCCAGGCGTCCGCGGTGGCGGCGGGCCGCGCGTCGCCGGCCGCGATGCGCGTCGCGCCCGCGCCGCCGACGAGGCGCGCCGCGGCGGCGGTCAGCACCGCGTAGCCGCGCGGGGAGAGCGCGCGCAGCGCGAGCCCTTCGGGCGGAAGGCACCAGGCGGGCGCCTCGCGCGCGCAGCCCGCCGGCGCGAGCCCGGCGGCGAGCGCGAGCCCCACGAGGCGCAGGAAGCCGCGCCGATCGAGCGGCGCGAGCGCGGCCTCGAGCGCCGCGTGCTCCGGCGGGCGCGCGCTCACGCCGCCCCCGCGCGCGCGGCGAGCGCGGCGTCCGCGACGCGCAGGCCGTGCGCCATGATCGTGATCTGCGGGTTCACCCCGGTGTTGCCCGGGAGGGCGGAGGCGTCCGCGACGTAGAGCCCGCGCGCGCCGCGCACGGCTCCGGTCGGATCGCACGGCCCGCCGCCCGCGCGGCCGCTCATCGCGGCGCCGCCGAAGAGGTGCACCGCGTAGAGCAGCGTGAGCGAGCGCGGCGAGACGTCGCGCTCGGCGAGGGGCCCTAGATCGCTCTCGCGCAGCACCGGCGGGAAGCCGTGCACGGGGAGGAAGACCTCGGCGGCGCCCGCCGCGAGGAACGCGCGCGCGATGCACGCCATCCCGAGCCGGAGGCGCTCCAGGTCGGCGGGCCCGGGCGCGTAGCGCACGCGCGGCGCGCCGTCCTCGCCGAGCCCGACGCGCCCGCGCGCGCGGTCGCGCAGGACCACGAGCGCGCGCGCGAAGTACGGGAGCGACGCCATGCGCCGCGCGTGCTCGTCGCCGAAGCCGGGAAGCGAGGCGGCGGTCGTGACCGGGTCCACGGCCACGTTCTCGATCATGAACCCCGGCCCGGTCCGTCCGTCCACGTCGCTGAACTCGCGCACGGCATACGCCATGGTGGGGCCGTAGTAGCCGTGCACCGGCTCGGGGAAGCGCGCCGTCACGTGGACGCTCGAGTGGACCTGGAGGCCCGCGCCGGCCTCGACGCCGCTCCGCACGAGGAGCCCCGGCGTCGCGAGGACGCCGCCCGCGAGCACGACGAGCGGCGCGTCCACGCGGAGGGGCGCGCCCGCGCGGCCGTTCGGCTCGAGGCGGCGCGCCTCGACGCCGCGCACCGCGCCCGCTTCGATCCGCACGCGCTCCACGCGCACCGACGAGAGCACGCGCGCGCCCGCCCGCTCGGCGCGCGGCACCCAGGTGAGGAGCGCCGACTGCTTCGCCCCGGTCGGGCAGCCGAGGTTGCAGAGGCCGAGGTTCGCGCAGCCGCGCACGTTGCGCGCCACCGGGCCGGCCGCCCAGCCGAGGCGCGCGGCCCCGCGCTCGAGCGCGTGGGCGTTGCGGCTCAGGTTCGCGCGCCCCGTGGGCGCCGCCCCGACCTCCCGCCAGGCGCGCTCCACGTAGGGCGCGAAGCGCGCCGCGTCGAGGTCGAGCCCGTGCTCGCGCCGCCAGCCGTCGAGGACCTCCGGCGGGGTGCGGAAGCAGACCGCGTCGTTCACGACGGTGGAGCCGCCGACGCAGCGGCCCGCGTAGAGCTCCATGCCGCTTCCGTCCGCGGTCGCGGCCGTCATGAGGCGGGGCAGCAGGTGGAGCGGCTCGCCGTCGAAGTCGCGCGTCTCGAGGCGCGGGCCCGCCTCGAGCGCGATCACCTCGAGCCCCTCCTCCGCGAGGGCGGCCGCGGCGGGGGCGCCGCCGGCTCCGGTCCCGACCACGATCGCGTCCGCGCGCAGCCGCTCGCCCACCGCGCCTCCCGCTGCGGACCGTTACGCCAGCTAGACTCGGCGCGCCATGCTGCGGCTCGCCGCGACGACGGACCCCGCGTGGGGGCGCTTCGCGGCCGCCCGCCTCGAGGACGTGCTCCTCGACCACGCCCACTGCGAAAAGAAGGCGGCCGGGACGGCCGTGTCGCTCCTGTTCCGCTACCCGGGCCGGGACGCGCTCCAGGCCCCGCTCGCGGCGCTCGCGCGGGAGGAGCTGTCCCACTTCGAGGCGGTGCTCGCGCAGCTCGCGCGCCGGCGCGTTCCGTTCGGGCCCCAGCGAGCGGCACCCTACGCGGGAAGGCTGCACCGCGTCGTGCGGCCGCGCGACCCCGAGCGCCTGCTGGACCTCCTCCTCTGCGCGGCGGCCATCGAGGCGCGCAGCTGCGAGCGGCTCGCGCTCCTCGCGGCCGCCCTCGACGACGCGGCGCTGCGCGCGCTCCTCGAGGGTCTCCTCGCAGCCGAGGCGCGCCACCACCGTCTCTACGTGGAGCTCGCCGAGGCCTGCTTCCCGCGCGCGGCGGTGCGCGCGCGCCTCGCCGAGGTGCTCGCGCGCGAGGCGGAGGCGATCGCGGCCGCGCCGCCCGCCCTCGCGCGCATCCACGCCGGGCCGCTGCGCGGCGCCTGAGCCGCGCGCGGGGACGCCGCTTGACGCCGCCCGACGGCGCGCGGACACTGGCCCGCCCGCCGCGCGCGGCGGCGCAGGAGGACCTCCATGGAGATCGCAACGGAGCGCGTCGAGATTCCGCTCACCGGCGGCGGCGCCATGAGCGGCTACCTCGCGCGGCCGAAGGCCGACGGCCCTCGGCCGGGGGTGATCGTCTACATGGAGATCTTCGGGGTCAACTCGCACATCCGGGACGTGACGGAGCGCGTGGCCCGCGAAGGCTACGTGGCGCTCGCGCCCGACTACTTCCACCGCACCGCTCCGGGCCTCGAGCTCGGCTACGACGACGCCGGCATGCAGGAGGGGATGAAGCACCTGATGCAGCTCCGCGCCGAGCAGATGATCGAGGACGCGCGCGACGCGATCGCCTTCCTGCGCGGGCGCCCCGAGGTGCGCGGCTCGAAGATCGGCGCGATGGGCTTCTGCATCGGCGGGCACATGACGTACCTCACCGCGTGCGCGACCGACGTCGCGGCGGCGGCGAGCTTCTACGGCGGCGGGATCGCCGGGCCGCAGGGGCCGGGCGGCGGCCCGCCGACCGTCTCGCGCACGCCGGAGATCCGCGGCCGCGTGCTGGCGCTCTTCGGCGGACGGGACGCGCTGATCCCGCCCGCGCAGGTGGACGCCATCCGCGAGGCGCTGCGGCGCCAGGGCGGAGCGCACGAGGTCGTGGTCTACCCCGAGGCGGACCACGGCTTCTTCTGCGACCAGCGCGCCACGTACCACGGGCCGTCCGCGGCGGACGCCTGGGAGCGCGTGAAGCGGCTCTTCGCGGGCGCGCTCGGCTGAGTCAGCTCGACGGCAGCGCGCGGCCGCGGCGGCGCTCGGCCTCGAGGGAGAAGCGGATCGGCACCTCGAGCCGCCCGAGGATGCGGGGCAGCTCGCCCGCGTCCGCGGCGGAGCGCTCGGCGGCCCGGTCCAGGAGCGCGTAGCCCGACGACGCCGACGTACGCACGTCGCGCGCGCGGCCGTCGGGGCCGATCACGAACTGGATGCGCGAGATGCCCTCGAGCCCGCGCCTTCGCGCGAGCGGGGGGTAGACGAGCGCCGCCTGGAGGCGCGCGCGGATCTGCTCGAGGCGCTCGGCGACGCTCGGCCCGAGCGGGACGCCGTCGACACCGAGGACGCCCGACTCGTCCGCCCGCGCGGCGGGCCGCTCCGCGGCGCCCCCGAGCGGCGCGGCGGCCGCGAGGGCCGCCGCGAGCGCCGCGGCGCGCAGCGCGCGCCGCGCCCTCACCGCCGGAGCTCCACGCGGGCGCCGACCAGGTAGTGGCGCTCGGGCGCGGGGAAGAACGCGATGCGCGGCGAGAACAGGCTCACGCCGCCGAACTCGACGTACTCGCGATCCGTCGCGTTGTAGCAGGTGGCGTCGAGCACGAGCGCGACGTGCTCCCCGATCTCGCGCCGCCAGCCGACCCGCACGTCGTACGTCGCGTAGCGCGGCAGCTTCGGCAGCTCGTTGCGCACGTCGTTCGCCACGTGGCGCGACCCCACGTAGTTCGCGTTGACGCCGACCTCGAAGCCGTAGGGCAGGTAGAGGAGGACGCCGGCCGTGCCGCGGTGGCGCGGCGTGAGCGGAAGCCGGCGGCCGTCGAGCCCGGTGAGCGAGTCGCGCTGGAACTTCACGTCGTCGAGCGTGTAGCTCCCGTACACCTCCAGCCAGTCGAACGGCCGCACGCTCCCCGAGAGCTCCACGCCGCGGTGGCGCACGCGGTCCACGTTCACGTTCACCCCGACGAGGAACGGGGTGAAGGGATTCGGCGCGAGCGGGTCCAGGAAGATCTCGTCCTCGACGTCCATGTGGTAGACCGCGAGGTTCGCCGTGACCCGCTCGGTCCGCATCTTGGCCCCGACCTCGTAGGTGTCCGAGGTCTGCGGCACGAGACCCGGCGAGAACCCGAAGATCCCGAACGCCTCGTCGAAGTTCGGGAAGCGGAAGCCGCGCGCATAGGAGACGTAGAGCGAGACCGGCTCGGCGACGCGCCAGGTGAGCGCGCCCTTCGGCGACCACTCCTCGTGCCGCGCCCGGAACGACGCGTCGAGCAGGCGGTCCTCGCCGCGGTAGTGCGCGCTGTCGCGCCGGATCCCGCCGGAGAGGATGAGGTCGTCCGTCAGGTGCAGCTCGGTCTGCAGGAAGATCCCGTAGAGGCGCCGGCGCGCGCGCGTCGCCGAGAGCGTGGCGGGAAACGGGAACAGCTCGAACGCGCTGTCGAAGTCGCGGTCCTCTTGCAGGAGGTCCAGCCCGGCGATCGCGCGCAGGCGGTGCCCGAGCGGCTCGACGTCGAGCTCCAGCCACGTGCCGAGGCCGTTGGCGTCGTCGTCGCCTTGCGTCGTGAACTCGAAGAACGGGTCCGACGCCTGCGCTCGGTCCGCGCGGCGGCGGTGCCAGCGGTCGAGCCGGAGCGTGAGGTCGTCGGTGAGCGAGACGTCGGCATAGAGCTGGCCGTAGCGCTCGCGGACGCGGTCGAAGTCGCGATCGCCGCCCGGCGCGGCCTGGCGGCGGTCGTCCTCGATCTCCTCCTTGGTGAGGGCGCCCGGCCGCTGGCGCACCTGCGAGTCGTAGCCGCCGCGGACCCCGATCGTGCCGCGGCCCCCGACGTCGAACGCGACGTCGAGCTGGCCCCGGTGCGAGCGCAGGTCGGAGCGCTCGCGGTAGCCGTCGGCGGACTCGCCGTCCAGGAACGCGGACGCCCGCACGGGCCCGGCGCCGCCGCCGACCCAGAGGCTCCCGCCGTCGGTGTCGTAGCTGCCGGTGCGGCCGCTCAGGACGCCGCGCACGCCCTTCGCCGCGCGGCGCGTGCGGATGTGGATCACGCCCGCGAGCGCGTTGTCGCCGTAGAGGGCGCTCGCCGGCCCTCGCACGATCTCGATCGACTCGATCGCCTCGAGCGGGATGAACGCCCAGTCGGCGACGCCGCTGGACGGCTCGTTCACGCGCCGTCCGTCGACGAGGACCAGCGTCGAGGACCCGTTGCCGCCGCCGTTGTTGAACCCGCGGAACTCGACCGTGTAGCCCTCGCGGTTCGTCGTCGTGTTCGTGACGAAGACGCCCGCCTCGCGGCGCAGGAGGTCCGGCACGTCGCGCGCGCCGCTGCGCTCGATCGCGAGCCGGTCGATCACCGTCACGTTCCCGGGCACGTCGAGGACGTCGCGCTCCGAGCGCGCGGCCGTGATCGCGACCTCGGGCACGGGGACCAGGAAGCCGGACGGGTCGACCGACGGCTGGATCTCGGCCTCCTCCGCGCCGGGCTCCGCGCCCGCCCCGGCACCGGGCTCCGGGCGCGCGGGCTCCGAGGCGGACGCCGGAGGCGGCGACAGCGGCTCGGCGCGCGCCATCGCTGCGCCGAGGACGGCGAGGGCGGCGAGGAGCCAGACGACGAAGGGAAGGGGACGGACGAAGCGGACGGCGCGCGCGCGCAGCGGCTGCATGCTCTCTCTCCTCGAAGAGCGATGGCAGTTCGCCGCCCGGGCAGGTCTCCTGGCTGACGGGTCTTCGGGGCCTCACCCCCGAACGCTTGCGGCGCCTTCCCGGCCCGACGCGCGCCCCGAGCGCGACGCCGTGCGGCCAGTGGCTCTCGCCGGAAGCTCCCCGATCACAGTGGCGGGTCCGCGGCCGATTCTCACGGCCTTCCCTTTTCACCCACGTGGGGCACCCGAGCGGATATGTCGGGCTCGCTTCTAGCAGGGCGGGGGCGCGGTGGTCAAGCGCGAAGTGCGCCCGGCCCCGGCGCGGCGAGCTCCTCCGCGAGCGCCGCGGCGAGCCGCTCGGCGCACGCGACGCGGGCGTTCTCGCCCATGAGACCGACGCGCCAGATGCGGCCGGCGAGCTTCCCGAGGCCGCCGCCCACCTCGATGCCGTGGCGCTCGAGGAGCCGGCGGCGGAGCGCGGCCTCGCCGGCGCCTTCGAGGCCGGGCGGAAGGCGGAGCGCCGTGAGCATCGGCAGCCGGGCGGCCTCCGCGACGAGCGGCTCGAAGCCGAGCGGCGCGAGGCGCTCCACGAGGACGCGCGCCGCCTCGCGGTGTCGGGCGGCGCGCGCCTCCATGCCCTCCTCCTCGACGACGCGCAGCCCCTCGGCGAGCGCGTAGATCGCCGAGATGGGCGCCGTGTGGTGGTAGACGCGCTCGCGCCCGTAGTAGGCGGCGAGGAGGCCGGCGTCGAGGTACCAGCTCTGGACCGGCGTCGCGCGCGAGCGCACCCGCGCCAGCGCGCGCTCGCCGAAGCTGACGGGGGCGAGACCCGGAGGGCACGAGAGGCACTTCTGCGTCGCCGCGTACGCGGCGTCGACGCCCCACGCGTCGAGCGCGAGGGGGAGCCCGCCGATCGACGTCACGCAGTCGAGGACGACGTGGGCACCCGCCTCGCGCGCCGCCGCGGCGATCGGCTCGGCGGGCTGGAGGACGCCGGTCGACGTCTCGGCGTGCACGAACGCGACGACGGCCGGCGAGACGCGCGCGATCGCCTCCGCCATCGCGTCCGGGTCGAGCGGCGTCCCGGGCTCGGCCTCGACGCGCGTCACGCGCGCCCCGATGCGCGCGGCCACGTCGCACATGCGCTCGCCGAAGACGCCCGCCACGCCGACCACCGCGTCGTCGCCGCGCTCGAGCAAGTTCGCGAGGCACGCCTCCATGCCGGCGCTCCCCGTGGCCGAGAGCGGGAGCGTGAGCGCGTTGCGCGTCCCGTAGAGGCGGCGCAGCCGCTCCTGCACCTCGTCGACGAGCGCGAGGAAGGAGGGGTCGAGGTGGCCGAGCAGCGGCCGGCGCATCGCCTCGAGCACGCGCGCGGGCGGATTCGACGGGCCGGGCCCGAGGAGGAGGCGCTCGGGCGTCGCCGCGCTGGTCGCCACGGCGGCAGCATAGCTACCCTGCCGCGCGTGACGCGCCGGCTCCTCCTCGCGCTCCTCGCCGCGCTCGCCGTCGCCTTCCTGTGGATGCGGGCCGCCCGGACGCCCGAGCCCGCCGGCGCGCCGCCCATGGAGCACATCGACGACGCCTCGCGCGAGCGGCTGCGCGAGACGCTGCGCGAGGGCGAGGCGCCGTGACGCCGCTCGTGCGCTCGCGCGAGGAGTACGGCCGCGAGGAGGACGCGCGCCTCGCGCCGTACGCGCAGCGCTCCGCGGCGTCGCGCGGCCGACTGCACCCCGAGCCCGAGCACGCCTACCGCACGGCGTTCCAGCGCGACCGCGATCGGATCGTGCACTCGCGCGCGTTCCGGCGGCTCGAGTACAAGACGCAGGTCTTCGTCCACCACGAGGGCGACCACTACCGCAACCGCCTCACGCACACGCTCGAGGGCAGCCAGATCGGGCGCACGATCGCGCGCGCGCTGCGCGCGAACGAGGATCTCGCCGAGGCGATCGCGCTCGCGCACGACCTCGGCCACACCCCCTTCGGACACGCGGGCGAGCGCGTCCTGGACGAGCTCCTCTGCGACGAGGGCGGCTTCGACCACAACCGCCAGACGCTCCGCATCGTCGACCTGCTCGAGGACCGCTATCCCGACTTCCGCGGTCTGAACCTCACCGCCGAGACGCGCGAGGGAATCCTGAAGCACGGCGCGTTCCCGCACCCGGTCGCGCTGCCCGCGCTCTTCCCGAGCCCGAGTCTCGAGGCGCAGATCGCCGACGCGGCCGACGAGATCGCGTACCTGAACCACGACCTCGACGACGGCCTGCGCTCGGGGCTGCTCGCGCCGGCGCAGCTCGACGCCGTCGCGCTCTGGCGCGAGGCGCGCGCGACGGCCGAGGCGCGCGCCCCGCGCGCGCCCGAGCCCGTCCTGCGCGCGCAGGCGGTGCGGGCGCTCATCGACGGCCTCGTGACGGACTGGGTGACCGCCAGCGCGGGCCGGCTCGCCCAGGCGGCGCCGCCGAGCGCCGACGGCGTGCGCCGCGCACCGGGCCGGCTCGGCGGCTACTCGCCGGACGTGGAGCGCCGCCGCCGCGAGCTGAAGGACTTCCTGTACCGGAACCTCTACCATCATCCCGACGTGCTGCGCATGACCGAAGAGGCCGAGCGCGTGATCGGGGCGCTGTTCCGGGCCTACCGCGCGGACCCGCGCCGGCTGCCGGAGCACGTGCGCGCGCGCTTCGCCGAGGACGGCGAGGCGCGCGCCATCGCGGACTACGTGGCGGGGATGACGGACCGCTTCGCGCGCGCCGAAGCGCGCAGGCTGCTCGAAGTCCGTGTCTGAGCGGTCCTCGGGCGACGTGCAGGTGGCGCTCGTGAGCGCCCCGGACGAGGCGTGCGCGGCCGCGATCGCGCGCGCGCTCGTCGAGGAGCGCCTCGCGGCGTGCGTCCAGGTGCTGCCGCGCATGCGCTCGATCTACCGCTGGGAGGGAACCGTGCACGACGAGCCGGAAGCGCTCCTCGTCGCGAAGACGTGCGCCGCGCGCGCCGACGCGCTCGAGGCGCGCGTGCGCGCGCTGCACCCGTACGAGGTGCCCGAGGTCGTGCGCCTCGACGTCGCGGGCGGAAGCCCGGCGTACCTCGCGTGGGTGCTCGCGGAGACGAAGCCGTGAGCCTGCCCGCCGCGCTCGAGCGCGCCGCCGAGGCGCTGCCCCGCGACGCCGACGCGATCCGCCCCGCCAACGGCGACCCGCGCCGGCTGCTCGCCGGGCTCTCGCCCGAAGGCGCGGCGCGCGTTGCGGCGTGGCTGTTCGCGCACGCGCCCGACGACGCGGAGGATCTCGTCGTCGCCTGGCTCGAGCTGGAAGGCGGCGTCGCGGCGCTCCTCGCCGTGGACGAGGCCGCGCTGCCGAAGCCGGGTCGCAAGCTCCTGCGCCGCGCGCGCCATCAGCTGAAGTCGAAGGGCGTCGCGGTGCCGGAGGCGGAGCCGGCGCCCACCGTGGCGCGGCCGCCGCGCGTCGACGAGTCGCTCTCCGCCGCGGCGGTCACGGCGCCCGATCCCTTCGGCGCCTGCCTCGTGTACCTCGTCGAGAGCCACCCGGGCGGCGGCGCCCGCCTCTTCGAGATCGCCCTCGGCGAGGGCCGCGGCATCCTGAGCGTGGACGCGTACGCGGCAGGGCGCAGCAAGGTGCGCGCCTTCCTGCGCGGCGTGACGGCGAGCCGGAAGCTCCCCGCGGTCGAGGTCGCGCCCGCCGCCGCGCGCGCGCTCGTCGCGCGCGCCGCGGCCTCGCAGCCGTCCGACCGGCCGCTCCCGCAGGGCTACCGCGAATGGCAGGCCGCGCTCGGCGAGGGGCCGGCGGACGCGCGCGTCCCGGGCGAACTCGCGCGCGAGGCGCTCGCGGAGGGGCCGCCCGGGAGCCTCGACGAGGCGCGCGCCCTCGTCGAGGAGGGGCGCGTCGGGCCGTGGCCCGCGAAGGACGCGCTCGAGCGCGCCGCGAAGCGCATCCAGGAGGTCGGCGAGAGCACCCTCGTCGTGGCCGGGGCGCACCGGCGCGAGCAGGCCGAGGAGATCCTGCGCGACGCCGCGGAGGAGAGCTTCGCAGGGGAGGGCGGCGCGCGCGTGGCGGCCCTCTTCCGACATGCGGCCTACGTCTTCTGGCGTCGCGGCCACGAGTCGGCGGCGCGCGCGGCGCTCGCCGCGGCGGAGCGCTTCGAGAGCGCGGCGCCCGCGCAGAACCCGCTCGCCCGCGCGCTCGTCGAGCGCCCGCTGCGGCCCCTGCTCGAGCGCCTCGAGGCGCAGGGCGAGGCCGAGCCCTCGCTCCTCGTGCGGCCGGGTGCGGGCACGGGCGCCATCCGCTAACCCTCGCCCGCAATGGGCTTCGGAGGCGGCATGCGGAGGCGCTTCGGCCGGCGCCGCTGGCGCGGCGCGGGCGGAGGTGAGGGCGGGGCGGCGCGCCCGGGCGTCGATCCGGCGTTCCTCGCGCGCATCGCCGCCTCCGGTCTCGTGGACGTCCCCGCGCTCGAGCCGGTCCGCCACGAGGACGTCCCCGACTGGCTCTGCGCGCTCGGCGCCGGGGTCTCGGCCGGCGGCGAGCGGCGCGTCGTCGCCTTCTCGCCCGCGTCGGGCACCGCGGCGCTCCTCGGCGCCCTCGTGGCCGGGCTGCGCGGCGGCGCCGGCGGCGGCCGCCTGCGCGCCGTGGCCGTGGCGCCGCACTGGCGGGAGGTGGACCGCCGGCTGCTCGGCCTCCTCGCGGGCCTCCCCTTCGAGCTGACCGCGCTCGCCGCGCCCGCGCTCGGCGACGACCCGGCCGTCGAGCCCGAGGGCGCGGCGCCGCGCTTCGTGCCGGCCGACCTCATCGGCGCGGCCTTCGACGCGGCGCCGCAGCGGGCGCTCTTCGAGCGCGCGCTCGCGGGCCTCAGGGGCCTCGCCGCGAAGCACGGAGGCGTCGTCCGCGGGGCCGAGGGTGCCGCCGAGCTCGTCCTGCTCGCGCGCCCGGTGGCCGCCCTGCGCGCGACGCCCGGCGGCCCGGCGCTGGAGGTGCTCGAGCCCTCGCGCAGCGGCGCCCAGCTCGCGGGGGAGGAGCTCGCGGAAGCTCTCGATCGACTCGAAGGGCAGCTGCGCAGGTTCTTGTCGGACCGGAGGATTTTGGAAGGCGACGCCGGTCTGCGCGGGGCCGGCTGGGAGGTCCTCGCGGCCGCCGTGGGCGCCCGCCACGTCTGCCCCTGGCCCCTCGCGGGCGAGGACTGCGAGGCGCTCGACTTCGCGGCGGTGGATCCGTCGGGGACGCCGCTCGTCGGCGCGCTGCGCCGCCGGCTCGACCTCGGCGCGCTCGCGGCGATCCTGGAGGCCGCGCTGCGCGCCGAGCCCGCGCTCGCGGCGATCCTCTCGGACGTCGGCCCGCCGCTCCGGCTCGGCGCGCCCGGGCTCGCGCTCGCCGCCGGCGAGACGAGCCCCGCGGTGGACGCGGTGCTGGCGCACCTGCGGCTCGCGGTGCGCGGCTTCGCCGCGCGCGAGGTTGCCGGCCGCGTCGAGCTCGCGGCGCGGGCGCTCGCGACCGCGGAGCCGTCGACCGCGACCGCGGCCGGTCCGCGCGTCGCGCCCGCCGCGACGCCGGCACCCGCCGCGGCGCCCCCGGCGTACTCGCCCCCCGTGGTCGCCGCGGCTCCCGCCTTCGCGCCGGCGCCGGCTGCGGCGGCGCCGGCGGCGGAGCCCGCGACGTTCTCGGTGCTCGACCTCGCCGACGAGGCCGACGAGTCGGAAGGCGCGCGCGGCGCGGACGCTCTCGGGAGCGAGGGGCCCTCCGCCGAGGGCGCGGGGCGGCGGCGCCGCCGCCGGCGCGGGCGGCGGCGGGGCGGCGAAGGCGAGGCGGAGCGCGCGCCGCGGCCGGCGGAGGAGCCGGCGCCCGAGGCGGCCGCGCGTCCCTATCTCGAGGTGTCGCTCTTCGACCTCGACGAGGAGCCCGGGAGCGGCGACGAGTCGCGGGGTCGCCGGCGCCGCCGGCGCGGCGGGCGCCGCGGCCGGCGCGACGGCGACGACGCGCGCGACGACGACGACGAGCCCGCGGCGCCGGGGACCCCGCGCGCGGCCGCGCCGGCGGCCGACGACGCCGAGGACGACGAGGACGGCGAGGCGCTGCTCGAGCTCTCCGATGCGCCCGAGCTCGAAGAGCCCGAGGTCCCGGCCTACGAGGAGGGCGACCTCGAGGAGGCGCCGCTCAGCGAAACCGAGCGGCTGCGGCTCGAGCGCGAGCGGCGCCGGCGCGCGCGTCTCGCCGCCGCGGCACCCGTCCTCCACCCGGAGCACGGGGGCGAGGCGGCGGCGCCCGGCGCGGCGCCCGAGGCGGCCGCCGCGCCCGAGCTCCCGCGCGGCCGCGCCGCCGTGCTCGCGCACGCCGACCGCGCCTCGATCGCCTCCGCGGTCCTCCTCGCGCGCGAGATGCGCAGCGTCGAGGGCATCTGGATCTACCCGCAGGCCGACCTCATGACGTTCTTCCGCGGGGTGGCCACCGACCTGCGTGCGAACACCCCGATCTTCGTCGTGGGCTTCGAGCCGAAGCCCGCCCACGACGCGATCCAGGCCGCGTCGCTCTACGCGGGGCGGCTCGTCTGGTTCGACCACCGCGAGTGGCCGCCCGAGGACCTGCACGCGATGCGGCGCGCGATCGGGGCCGGGATGCTGCACGTGACGCCCGGGAGCGAGAGCCCGCTCGCCGCCGTCCTCACCCTGTGCACGCGCCGCAGCCGCTTCTCCGACAAGCTCGTCGACCTCGTGAACGGCCGCTTCTCGGTGCACGACTGGGAGCGCTGGGGGCGGCTCTGGTGGCACCGGCTCGGCGAGCTCGCGAAGCGCGTCGGCGACCACCGCCCGGACGTCGAGCCGCTCCTCGTCGGACGCCCCTCCGAGCTCGCGCGCGAGGCCGCGCGCGTGCCGGTCCCGCCGCCTCCTCCCGAGGTGGAGTTCGCGGCGTCGCGCGACTTCGCGCTCGTCCACTTCGGCGGCTACGGCTTGGTGCGGGTCGAGCTGCCGCCCGAGCTCGACGTGGGCCTCGCCGCGCGCATCGTGCGCGAGCGCTTCGGCGCGGCGCTCTCGCTCGCGCGGCGCCAGGGCTCCGAAACCTTCACGCTCGGCGCTTCCGACAACGGGGTGCGCGCCCTCGACGTCGCGGCGATGGTGGACCACCTCGCCGAGAAGCTCGAGTGGGTGCAGGCGCTGTCCGACGCCGACCACGTCGCCCGCTTCCGCATCCGCGACCTCGAGCGCCGCCCCGAGCGCGCCGACGAGGTCGTCGCGGAGATCGGGATGAGCCGCGGGGTGCTCGAGGGCTGACGCCCATCGACGCGAACCTGGTCGAGATCTTCTCCTCCGTGCAGGGCGAGGGCCCGGACGTCGGGCTCTCGACGATCTTCGTGCGCCTCGGCACCTGCGACCTGCGCTGCCGCTGGTGCGACTCGCCGGACACCTGGCTGCCCGCGCGCGAGTGCCGGATCGAGGAGCGGCGCGGGACGGGCGCGTTCCGGGTGGTGGCGAACCCCGTGCAGGTCGCGGACGCCCTCGAGGCGTGCCGCGCGCTCGAGGCCGAGCGCCATCGCTTCGCCAGCCTGACGGGCGGCGAGCCGTTGCTGCAGCCCGAGGCCGCGGCGGCGCTCGCGCGCGGGCTGCGCGCGCTCGGGCCGCACGTGAACCTCGAGACGCACGGCCTCCTCGCGGAGGCGCTCGACGTCGTGCTCCCACACGTCGACGTCGTCTCGATGGACTGGAAGCTCGCGAGCGACGTGCGGCGCGCGTCCGAGCCGAAGGGGACGCCGCCGGCCCCGTTCCACGCGGAGCACGAGGCCTTCCTCGCGCGCGCGCGCCGCGCGGGGCGGGTCGTCGTGAAGCTGGTCGTCACGACCGCGTCGCGCGACGACGAGGTCGACGCCGCCGCGCGCGCCGTCGGGCGCGTCGCGCCCGACGCGACCCTCGTGCTCCAGCCTGTGACGCCGCACGGCCCGGTGCGCGAGCGCCCCGGGGCGGAGCGGCTCCTCGCGCTCGCGGCCCGCGCCGAGCGCTGCGTGCGCGACGTCCGCGTGATCCCGCAGACCCACCCGATCTACGGCGCGCTGTGACGCGCCGGCCGCGGGTCACTCAGGCGAGCTCGGGACCGCCCCCGCCTGCGCCGGCCACGCCGGCGGGCGCGGCCACGATGTGGGCGGCTGCGCCGGCGAGATCGGGGGCCTCGGCGTAGCGCGGAGGCCGCGCGACCGGGGCCAGCGCGGCGTGCGGGCCGGCGAGACGCACGGCGCCGCGGCAGCCCGCGCGCGCGGCGAGGCCGACGTCCCCCGCGCCGTCGCCGACGACCCAGCTCGCCGCGAGGTCCGCGCCGAGCTCGTCGCGCGCGCGCCAGAGCATGCCGGGCGACGGCTTGCGGCAGAGGCAGCCCGCGCCCGGGACGTGCGGGCAGTGGTAGGTGCGCTCGATCGCGACGCCGGCGCTCGCGAGGTCCTCGAGCAGCCGCGCCTGGAAGCGCTCGAAGTCCCGCTCGGTGTAGAGGCCCCGCCCGATCCCGCTCTGGTTCGTCACGATCGCGAGCCGGAACCCCGCCGCCGCGAGGCGCTGCAGCGCCTCGCCGACGCCCGGCAGGAGCTCGTAGTCCTCGAGGCGGTGCGGATAGCCCGTGTCACGCACCAGCGTCCCGTCGCGGTCGAGGAAGACGAAGCGGCTCACGCGCGCAGGCTATCACGCAGGGCGCGCAGCGCATCGTCGCCGGCCGCCCCCGCCGGCCGTGCGCCGAAGCGCTCGGCCAGGTAGAGCTCCGTGAGCGCGCCGAACGCGCGCGCGGCGGCGGGCGGAAGCGCGCGCGCGACGGCCGCGGCGTGCGCGCGGGCCGTCGCCGCGGGCGCCCGGCGCGCGCCGCGCCGCGCGACGAGGCGCAGCGCGTCGCGGTAGTAGCCCGGCACCGGGCTGCGGCCCCGCGCGCCGCGCCGGCGCGCCAGCGCGGCGCCCGCGGCGAGCGCGAGCGCGAGCGCCGCCCAGCCCGCCGCGCGCGTGGGCAGCGGAAGGCCGCCGTCGCGCGCGTCGCGCGCGGGCCCGGCCGCGTCCTCGCGCGGCGCGCGCCACGCGCGCCACGCGACCCAGAGGCCGCGCAGCGCGGCGGCCTGCCGCGTGCGGTCGAAGTCGATCACGTTCCGGAACCACCAGAACTCGAGCGCGCTCTGGAGCGCCGCGAGGCGGTCGCGAGCCGAGAGCGCGCTCGCGCCCGCGAGGCGGAGGTCGGGCGGCGTCGGGTCGTAGCGCACCCAGCCCGCGTCCTCGTAGTGGACCTCCACCCAGGTGTGCGCGTCCGACTGGCGCAGCTCGACGAAACCGCCGAGCGCGTTGCGCTCCCCGCCCGCGTACCCGTTCACGAGCCGGGCCGGAATGCCGAGCGCGCGCGCGAGGACCACCATCGAGCTGGCGAAGTACTCGCAGTGGCCCTCCGTGCGCTCGAGGAGGAAGGACTCGATCGGCGACGCGCCGTCCGCGCCGTGCGCCGGCGGCGTGTCGGTGTAGCGCCCGGTGCGACGCAGGTGCGTCTCGATCGCCGCGACGCGCGCCGCGTCCGTCTCGAGGCCCGCGGTGATCGAGCGCGCGAGCTCGCGCACCGCGGGGGCGAGCGCCGGCAGCTGGAGGAAGCGGTCGCCGCTCCCGCGCGGCGGAAGGGCACGCTGCGGCCCGCGCGGATCCGGACGCGGCGTCTCGGGCGCGCTCGTGACGCGGTACGAGACGCGCTCGGGAGCCGTCGAGACCGCGTACACGCCGCCGTTCGCGTCGCGCTCCACGCGTCCCACGGCGCCCTGGAGCTTCAGCCCGCGCCCGGCCGTGAAGAGCACCCCCGACGCGACGGGCTCGCGCACGATGCGCTGCACGAGCCGGCGGCCGCGCAGCTCCGAGGCGATCGCGACGCCGATCTCGGACGACCCGGGCACCGGCGTCCGCTCCGGCGGCGTCACCGACCAGCGACGCCCGTCGAAGCGGTCGAAGGCGAGGCCGCGCCAGTAAGCCTCCTCCGCAGCGGGCGCCTCGCCCTCCTGCGTGTCCACCCGGAGCGCGATCTGGGGGTCGAGGCGGATGCGCCCGAGGTCGCCGAGCTCGACGCGGTCCGAGAAGCCGGAGACCCCCGAGCCCGCGCCGAAGCCGCCGGTGAGAAAGGCGCCGGCCCGCACGCGCGGGAGCAACGGGAAGATCGCCATGGCCAGGGCCGCGGTGAGGAGCGACGCCGCGCAGGTCGTCGCGAGGAGCGAGCGCGTGAGGACGCCGCGCGCGGCCGACGGCTCGCCGGCCTCGATCGCCTCGGCGCGCAGGGTGTGCACGATGAGCGTCCAGACGGCCGTCATCGAGAAGACGACGAGGAGCGGCGGAAAGAGCAGGCTGTCGGTGAGGTTCGCCGCCAGCACGACCTGGAAGAGCGCGAGCGCGACGAGCAGGAACTCGGACCGCCGCGGGCGCGCGTCGAAGAGCTGGAGCGCCTGCGTCAGGACCGCGAAGTGCGCGAGCGCGACGAGCGCGAGCGCGCCCTGGACCCAGAGCGCGACGCCGAGCGCGGCGGCCGCGCCGAGCGCCGGGTTCAGCACCCACGCGCTGCGCTGCGCGGCGCGCGGCCGCTCGCGCCAGAGGAGGCCCGCCGCCGTGACCGACAGGGCCACGGCGAGCGCCGGCCACGCGACCTGCCGCGTGATCGCCAGCGTCGCCGTCGCGGCGACGCCCATCACGAACGCCGCCGCCGGCCGCGGCGCGTCGAGCGCGGAGCGGAACTCGCGCCGGCTCACGCGGCGGTCTCCGCGTCGCCCGTGGGCTCGACGCGCGCGAGGTACGACAGCATCCGCGCCCGGTGGGCGTGGCCCTCGTCGGGCGCGAAGCGCTCCTCGTCGCTCGAGAGCCCCACGCGGTAGCCCGCGTCGAGGTGCGCGACGAGCTCCGACGCCACGCGCCGCACGGCGGACTCGAACGCGTCGCCGGGCGCGCGCCCGCGCGTGCGCAGCATCACCTCGAGCTCGGGCTTCTCCTCGCGCTCGCGGTCGCGCACGAGGAGCGCGCCGCGGCGCGCGGAAGCGCGCCAGTGGATCGAGCGCGCCGAGTCGCCGGGCGCGAAGGCGCGCAGGCCCGCGGCCTCCGTGCCGCGCCCCTGGGCGCGGCTGCGCGTCTCGCCGACCTGGCGCGTCGAGCTCTCGAGCGGCGCGGCGCGCACCGGGTCGATCGCGGGGTAGACGAGGGTCTGGGCGGGCGCCTCGAGCAGGAGCGACTTCGCGAAGAGCCCGAACGGAAAGCGCGTCGACACCCGGAAGCCCGCGAAGCGGAGAGGCCCGCGCGCGGGGGCGCGCAGGAGGTACGCGCGCTGCTGGCGCGCTCCGGCATCGAGCCGCAGGACGAACACCCGGCCGAGCGCGCGCGCCTCGAACGGATCCTCGCCGGCGAGATCCTCGACGACGATCGCGTAGGAGGGGACGCGGCGCTGGCCGTTCGTGACCTCGAGCGCGACCGGGACGGGCGCCTCGGCGAAGACCTCGCGCGGGAGGCGCCTGCGCACCTCCACGCGCCGGAGCGCCGCCTCCGAGAGGACGCCCGAGAGGACGAGGAAGGCGAGCAGGAAGGAGAACACGAGGTAGAGCAGGTTGTTCCCCGTGTTGAGCGCCGCGAACCCGACCCCGAGGCTGAGCGCGAAGAAGAGCCAGCCCGCGCGCGTCGGCCGCAGCGTGCGCGGCGGGCGCAGCCAGCGCTCCAGCCGAAGCCGGAGCGCGGAGCGGCGGCGGCGCGGGTCGCGCCGGCGCCGCGCAGGGTCGCGCGCCGGGATCAGAGCGGGACCGGCACCTGCTCGAGGATCTCGCGCACCAGCCACTCGGTCTCCAGGGCGCCGCGATGCGCCGCGCCGCGCGGGTCGATCACGATGCGGTGGGCGAGCACGTCGACGGCGAGCTCCCGCACGTCCTCCGGAATGCAGAAGTCGCGCCCGTCGACCAGCGCCCTCGCCTGGGCCGCGCGCCGCAGCGCGAGCGCGCCGCGCGGCGAGACCCCGAGGTGGATCGCGTCGTGCTGGCGCGTCTCGGCCACGATCGCGAGCAGGTAGGCGACCACGGCGTCCGCCAGCTTCACCCGCTCCACCGCCGCGCGCATCGCGCGGACGTCCTCCACGCCGAGCACGGGCTGCAGCTCCGGCAAGGCGCGGACGGCGGGGTCGTCGCGCAGCAGCGCGGCCTCGTCGCCGGGCTCGGGGTAGCCGAGCCGCAGGCGCATGCGGAAGCGGTCGAGCTGCGACTCGGGGAGGGGGCTCGTGCCGTGGTGCTCGGCGGGGTTCTGCGTGGCCACCACGAAGAACGGCTCCGGGAGGAGATGCGTGTGGCCGTCGAGGGTGACCCGGCCCTCGCTCATCGCCTCGAGGAGGGCGGACTGGGTCTTGGGGCTCGCGCGGTTGATCTCGTCGGCGAGGACCACGTGGGCGAAGAGCGGGCCCGGCTGGAACGCGAAGCGGCCGGTGGGGCGGCCGTCGGCCATCTCGGGCACGGCCGCGCCGAGGACGTCGCTCGGGAGGAGGTCGCTCGTGAACTGGATGCGCCGGAAGCTGGCCTCCACCGAGCGCGCGAGCGCGCGCGCGAGCGTCGTCTTCCCGACTCCGGGCACGTCCTCGATGAGGAGGTGGCCGCCCGAGACGAACGTCTCGACCGCCCGGCGCACCACCTCGGTCTTCCCGCGCAGCGCGCGCTCCACGTTGGCGCGAAAGCGCGCGGCGCACTCCGCCGCCGCCTGCGGGTCCATGGCCTCTGCGCGCCCCGCGCTCCGCCCCTCGTCCGCTGCCACGTCTCCTCCTTCGCGCCGCGCGGCCTGCGAGCCTTCTTCGGCAGCTCCGGGTCCCGTCCTGAGCCCGGCGCGGGGGCTCGCGGGCCGGAAGGAGGCGTTCCCAACGCCTCGCCGCGGCTCCGTTTCTTCGCCTAACGCGCCAGCGCGAAGAGCACCGTGCGCGGGTGCCGGGCGCGCTCCACCCGGCGCGCCTCGGCCACGAAACGCGTGAGGTCGCCGTCGAGGCGCGCGAGGACGGCGTCGTACTGCGCGAGGTCGGACTGGTAGGTGCCCGCGAGCGCCTGGCAGGCGTCCGAGAGGCGCGCCGCCTCGGCGACGCGCAACGGGTCGCGCGTCTGGAGCGGGAGCGCGGCGAGGTCGTCGCGCGCCTCCTGCTCGAGCGCGGCGCGCGCGGCGTCCCGGGCCGGCCCCGCCGCTTCGCGCGCGTAGAGCGCGCGAACCCGGCCGCGGAACGCGAGCAGGACCTCCGCCACGCGGCGGTCCTCCTCCACGCGCAGGCGCTCGCGCGCGCCCGCCTCGAGCCCGTCGCGCTCGGTGAAGAAGCGCACCACCGCCTCCTGGCCGACGAAGGTGGCGAGCCCCTCGTTGAACTGCGACTCTCCGCCTACGTACACCGTCGCGTGGAGGAGCTCGTGGAGCAGCGTCTCGGCGAAGCGGCTCTCGCCGAGGCGCGCCAGCGGCGCGGTGATCGGGTCGCCGAGCCAGCCGAGCGTCGAGTAGGCGAGCACGGGCACGACGCAGGTGTCGAGGCCGTCCTGGCGGAGGCGGGCCGCCTCGCGCTCGGCGAGCTCGGGATCGAAGAATCCCTTGTACGGGACGCGGCCCACGATCGGAAACCAGAAGCCGTGCGGGTCGATCGCGCCCGGCCGCGCGGCGACGACGGTGGTCAGGACGCGGTCCCCCGGCCAGTCGACGTAGCTCGTATACTGGCGCCCCACCGCGAGGCCGAGGCGCTCGGCGAAGCGGCGGACCTCGCCCGCGAGGCGCAGGCGCGCCGCGAGAGCGGGCGGCGTGGCGGGCCGCGCGAGCACGTCCTCGACGGGCTGGCGTCCGAGGAGGAGGCGGCTCTGGCCACCGGCGAGGTGTCCGAGGTAGCACCCAGTCGAAAGGCACGCGACGAGCGCCGCCGCGGCGCCGCGCACGAGGCGCGCGCGCGCGAACGCGGGGCGAGATCCGGGGAGAGGCGTGGGCGCGAGAGGCGCGTTCGATTGCATCCGCGTGCGCTGCGACGCGGCGGCCGCCGACGTCGTGGCGGCCGAGGCCTTCGAGGCGGGGTCGAGCGGGCTCGAGGAGCGTGCGGCGGGTGCCAATGCGGTAGAGCTCCGGATCTATGCGCCGCGACGGACGGCGCGGTGGGTGCGCGAGGCGGTCGAGGCGTGCGCCGCGCGCTTGCGCGGCGGGGTGCGCGTGCTCGGCGTGGAACCCGCGCCGGACGAGGACTGGACGGAGCGTTGGCGCGAGGGGCTCGCCGTCGTGCGCGTCTCGCCGCGGCTCGCGGTGCGCCCGCCGTTCGTGCCCGACGACGCGGGCGGCGGCGCGGTGCTCGTCGTCGAGCCCGGCCAGGCGTTCGGCACGGGGGGCCACGCGTCCACGCGGCTCGCGCTCGCGCTCCTCGACGGCCTCGCGCCGCGCGCGCGGCGCGCCGCGCGCGCGCTCGACGTCGGCACGGGGAGCGGCGTCCTCGCGCTCGCCGCGCTCGCGCGCGGGGCGTCGAGCGCGGTGGCGTTCGACCTCGACCCGGTCGCCGTGCGCGAGGCGCGCCGCAACGCGATGCGCAACGGGCTCGCCGAGCGCTGCCTCCTCTTCGCCGGGCCGATCGAGGCGCTCGGGGCGGGCGGGTTCGAGCTCGCGCTCGCGAACCTTTTGCGCAGCGAGCTGCTCGCGATCGTGGAGCCGCTCGCGGCCCGGCTCGCGCCCGGCGCGACGGCCGTCCTCTCCGGCCTGCTCGCGTCGGAGCGGGGCGAGGTGGAGGCGGCGCTCGCGGCCGCGGGGCTGCGCGTCGTCTCCGCGGCCGTCGAGACCGACGCGGCCGGCGACGGCTGGCTCGGCCTCGTCACGCGGCGCACACCGCCGCGCGCGCGCCCTCGAGCAGGGCGCGCAGGGTCTCCTCGAACGGCACCGCGGGACGCCAGCCGGTCGCCTCGCGCAGCCGCGTCGCGTCCCCGACGGCGCGGTCCGTCGGGCGCCAGCGCGCCGGCTCCACGTCGACGGCGAGCGCGGCGCCCGCCGGGAGCGAGGCGAGCGCGAGGAGCGCGTCGAGCACCTCGCGCACCGTGCGGGCCCGGCCGCTCGCCACGTTGTAGACCCCGGGCGGGACGCGCTCGTCCAGGAGCCGGAGATAGGCGTCGACCACGTCCTCCACGTCGAGGAAGTCGCGCACGGCGTCGAGGTTCCCGACCGCGATCCGGGGCGGCGCGAGCCCGCGCTCGATGCGCGCGAGCTGGAGGGCGAAGCTGGCCTCGACGAACTGCGCCCCGCGCCCGCGGCCGGTGTGGTTGAAGGGCCGGGCGCGCACGACGTCGACGCCGCGCTCGGCGAAGGCGCGCGCCAGGAGGTCGGCTGCGGCCTTCGCGCGCGCGTAGGGCGACTCGGGCCGGAGCGGGGCGTCCTCGCCGAAGGCCGGCGCGTCGGCGGGGGCGGTGCCGTACACGTGCCCGGTGCTCACGACCAGGACGCGCGCTCCGCGCGCGTGCCGGCGCACCGCCTCGAGCACGTGGCGCGTCCCCAGGAAGTTGACCCGGAAGGTCGTCACGGGGGCGCCGAGCGAGGCGGGCACGAACGACACGGCCGCGAGGTGCACGACCGCGTCCGGGGCCGCCTCGGCCACCGCCCGCTCCACCGCGCGCGCGTCCGTGACGTCGACCTCGCGCCCCGCCCCGCGCGGCTCGTGGCCCGCCTCCGCGAGGCGCCGGACGAGCCGGCCTCCGACGAAGCCGCGGGCGCCGGTGACGAGGACGCGCATCGGGACGGGACCCTAGCGCGCCGGGGCTATCGCTCCAGCACGCCCTTCAGCTTGGAGCGCAGGCGCAGCACGGACTTCGTGTGGATCTGGCACACCCGCGACTCGGTGATGCCGAGGATGTTGCCGATCTCCTTCATGTTGAGGTCTTCGTAGTAGTACAGGGAGATCACGAGGCGCTCCTTCTCCGGAAGCCCCGCGATGGTGTCGGCGACGAGCTGGCGCATCTCGGCGAGCTTGAACGAGGCGAACGGATTTTCGGACGTCACGTCCTCGATGATGTCCGCGAAGCTTCCCGTGCGGTCGCCGTCCTGCCCGCTGCCGCGGATCTCCTCGAGGTTCACGAGGGAGATGCCGCGCACCTGGTTCATCAGCTCGTGGAACTTGTCGATCTGGAGGCCGAGCGAGTCCGCGACCTCCTCCTCGCTCGCGGAGCGGCCGAGGCGCTGCTCGACCTCGCCGTAGGCGCGCTCGAGGCGGCGGCTCTTCTGGCGCACGCTGCGCGGCACCCAGTCCAACGAGCGCAACTGGTCGAGGATGGCGCCCTTGATGCGGAACTCGGCGTACGTCTTGAACTTGCAGTTCTTGTCGGGATCGTACTTCTCGATCGCGTCCATCAGCCCGATGACGCCCGTGTTGTGGAGGTCGTCGAGGTCGATGTGCGAGGGCAGCCGCACGGCGATCCGGTTCACGATGTACCGAATGAGGGGAGCGTGCTCGAGCACGATCTGCTCGCGCAGCGACTGCGGAATGCCGCCGCGCTTCGCCTTCGCCGTGCGCAGCTCGGTCTCCATCGACTCCTCGAAGCTCGGCTCCATCGACGCTCCCCCACCTCTTCTTCGATCTCGATCTCGGCCCATTCGCTGCGGGTCCGATGCGCGTTCGCGTGCGCGCAGAAGCAGAGGGCGTGCCAAGCGCGGGACGGGCGCCGCCGGAGGCGCCGGCCCGGGCGCCGCGACGCTCGACGCCGCGCGCGCAAGTCGTGTGCGGGCCAGCGGAATCCGCCGGTGCGCCGGCGCCGCGCTGCGCACGGCGCTGCGCGGCGGGCGTGCCGCCCCGGGCGGCGGCAGGCCCTGCGGGCGCGCGGAACCGTCAAGGAGCCGTCGGCTCTGCGCGCGGCGGGTGACGAAATCGCAACCCGCGCCGGGGCGGAAGGCGGTCGGCCGGCGCACGCGCCGCGTCAGTGCGGCTCTTCGGCGCGGAGCCCCTTCTTCTTGATCTTCTCGAGCAGGGTCGTGCGGTTCAGCCCGAGGAGCTGCGCGGCGCGCTGCTTGTTCCAGTGCGTCTGCTCGAGCGCCTGGAGGATGAGCTGCGTCTCGAACTCGTCGACCACGTCGTTGAACGGGATGCCGGCCGCCGGGAGCCGCGGGGGTTCGCCGCGAAGCGGCGCGCGCGCCGACCCCATCGGCGGCGGGAGGTCCACGGCCGCGATCTCGCCCTCGCCGCGCAGGATCACGAGCCGCTCCACGAGGTTCTCGAGCTCGCGCACGTTGCCGGGCCAGTCGTACGCCACGAGCCGCTCGACCGCCTCCGCGCTGAACCCGGTCACGGAGCGGCCCTTGGCCTTGTTCTGCACGTCCAGGAAGTGGCGCAGGAGGAGGGGGACGTCCTCGCGGCGCTCGCGCAGCGGTGGAACCTCGATCGGGATCACGTTCAGCCGGTAGTAGAGGTCCTCGCGGAAGCGCCTGTCGCGGATGGCGGCCTCGAGGTTCTGGTTGGTGGCCGCCACGACACGGACGTCCACGGACGTCGAGCGCGACGACCCGACCGGCTCGAACGTGCGCTCCTGGAGGACGCGCAGCAGCTTCACCTGCAGATTGGGGCTCATGTCGCCGATCTCGTCCAGGAAGATCGTGCCGCCGTGGGCGAGGGCGAAGCGCCCCTGGCGGTGGCTCACCGCGTTCGTGAAGGCGCCGCGCACGTGCCCGAACAGCTCCGACTCGAGCAGGTCCTCCGGGATGGCGCCGCAGTTCACGGTCACGAGCAGGCGGTCGGCGCGGCGGCTGTTGTAGTGGAGCGCGCGCGCGAAGAGCTCCTTCCCGGTTCCGCTCTCTCCGGTGAGGAGCACGGTGCTGTCGGTGTCCGCCACGCGCTCCACGACGTCGAGCGCCTGGCGCAGCCGGGGGCTCGTGCCCACGATCGCGTCGAAGCCGTAGCGCGTGCGCAGCTGGCGCTGGAGGAGCCGGTTCTCCGTCTTGAGGCGGCCGTGCTCGATCGCCTGCTCGACCAGCCGCCGCACCACGTCCAGGCTGGTCTGGTCGAACGGCTTCTCGAGGTACCAGAACGCGCCCGCGCGCAGCGCCTCGACCGAGGCCTCCGCGCTGCCGTATCCGGTGATCACGATGCACGGGAGATCGGGATGCAGGTCGTGGATCTGGCGGATGAGCTCGAGGCCCTGGATCCCCGGCATCCGCACGTCGCACAGCACGAGGTCGACGTGCTCGGCGGTCACCACCGCCATGGCTTCGCCGGCGTCGCGCGCGCTGGACACGCGGTGTCCCACCCGGGTGAGGATGCGCTCGAGGGCCCTTCGATAGAGCTCCTCGTCGTCGATCACGAGGACGTGCGAGTCCCGCAGCACGCGTCTCCGAAGGGGGGACGGGCGCCGAGTGTAGGGAGCGTCACCGACGCGATCAAGGCGGGCGGCGCGGCTCAAGGGCCGTCGCGTCGGGGCCGATAGGGGCCGCCATGAGGCCCGAGCCGGCGCCCCGCGACGACGCGGCCCGCGCCCGCGGTGCCCCCGGCGTCGTCCTCGTGCTCGACGACGAAGAGCTGCTCCTGCGCGCTCTCGAGCGGATCCTGCGGCCCGAAGGCCACGAGGTGCGCTGCGCGCGCGATCTCGCAGAGGCCGCACCGCACCTCGAGGACCCGGCGCTCGACGTCGTCCTCGTGGACCTCTTCCTCGGCGAGGCGAACGGGCTCGACGTCCTCGACCACGTCGCGCGCGAGTCGCTCGAGGTCGAGGTCATCGTGATGACCGGCCACGCGAGCGTCGAGAGCGCCGTCGGCTGCATGCGGCGCGGAGCGTTCGACTATCTCGCCAAGCCGTTCGACGACGTGCACCGCGTGCGCGCCGCCGTGCGCCAGGCGGTGGAGCGGCGTCAGCTCGTGCGGCGCAACCGCGAGCTCGAGCGCGAGCTGCGCGAGCGGGCCGGGGCGCCCGTCCTGGTCGGCCGCTCGGCGAAGCTGCGCGCGCTACAGCGCAAGGTCGAGAGCCTGCGGCACAACGAGAGCAACGTGCTCCTCCAGGGCGAGAGCGGCACGGGAAAGGAGCTCGTCGCCCGCGCGCTGCACGCCTCGAGCCCACGCGGCGCGGGGCCCTTCGTGCCCGTGGACTGCGGCGCGCTGCCGGAATCCATCATCGAAAGCGAGCTGTTCGGTCACGAGCGCGGCGCCTTCACCGGCGCCGTGGGCGCGCCGGGCCTCTTCCGCCGCGCGCACCGCGGGACGCTCTTCCTGGACGAGGTGGGGGAGATCCCGCTCGCGATGCAGGCGCGGCTCCTGCGCGCGCTCCAGAGTCGCGAGGTGCGGCCCGTCGGCGGGAGCGACGCCGTGCCCGTCGACATCCGCGTCATCGCGGCGACCAACCGCGACCTCGCCGCGATGGTGGACGAGGGCCGCTTCCGGCTGGATCTCTACTACCGGCTGAACGTCGTGCGCATCGACGTGCCGCCGCTGCGCGAGCGCATGGAGGACGTGCCGCTCCTCGCGGCGCACTTCCTCGCGAAGCACCGCCGCGACGGCGGCCCCGACGTCGAGCTCGACCCGAGCGCGCTCGACCGGCTCGTGCGCTACCCCTGGCCGGGGAACGTGCGCGAGCTCGAGAACGCGGTCGAGTCCGCGCTCGCACTCGCGCGCGGCGCGCGGCTGCGCGCGTCGGACCTCCAGCTGGGTCCGGTCGCGCCCGCGGAGCCGGCCGCGGCGCCCGCGGATCTCCCGCTCGACCTGGCCGCCTACGAGCGCTGCGCGCTCGAGCGAGCGCTCGCCGAGTGCGGCGGCGACGCCACGGAGGCCGCGCGCCGGCTCGGCATCGGGCGCTCCACGTTCTACCGCAAGCTCGCGCGCCACGCGCTGCGTCCGTCGCGCGCGCTTTCCGCGACGCGGTGGATCGGGTAGCCTCGCACCGCCCCCACGTCGACACGCCAGACGCCTGCGCCCGGGAGGAGCCTCGGTTGGAGTCCTTCGAGCGAGCGGGGGGCGCGGCCCGCGGTGAGGCCGCACCCGAGGTGGCGATCCGGATCGCGCTCCTCGCGGAGGCCGGCGGGGCGCTGGCCGCGCGCACGACGCGCGCGCTCGCGCGGCTCGGCCCGGGGGTGCAGGTCGACGTCGAGCGCGACCCGGCTGCGCTCCTCGGCCGCCTGCGGGGCGGCGGCGTGGATCTCGTCGTCCTCGACGGCGCCTCCGGCGAGGCCGCGCAGCGCCTCCTCGCCGCGCGGCGACCCGACGACGCCCCCGCGCTCGTCGTTGCGCCGGGCGCGGACGAGGAGACCGCGCTGGGCTGGTTCCGCCGCGGCGCCGCGGACTGCGTCGCCCTCTCGGAGGACTACGACGAGCTGCTCCCGATGGCCGCGCTCGAGCAGATCCAGCGACACCGCGTCGCGGCGGAACGCGGCGCCGCGGAGCGGCGCATCCGCTGGCTCGAGCGCATGCACGAGGCGGTGGTGGACGCGCTGCCCGCGGGCCTCGCGGTGGTCGACCCCCGCGGCCGCATCGTCGCCGCGAACCCGGAGCTCGCGCGCCTCTTCGGCATGGCGCCTCGGATCGCGGTCGGACGGCGGCTCGAGGACGTGCTGCCCGCCGCGCTCCTCGCCGAAGGCGCCGTGCCGGCCGCGGTGGCGCGCGCGTCGCGGGGCGGCGCGCCGGCGCCGCGCGTGGCGCGCTTCGAGGGCGAGGGAGGGCCGCGCGCGTTCGACGTGCGCGCGACCCGGCTGGACGAGGAGGGCCACGTCCTGCTGCTCCTCTCCGAGGTCACCCGCGCGGAGGCGCTTTCGCGCCAGGTCGACGACCTGCGCCGCTACACCGAGAACATCATCCAGAACATGAACAGCGCGCTCGCCGTGGTGGACGGCGAGGGCCTCGTGAGCTTCGCGAACCCGGCGGCCGAGAAGGTCCTCGGCGCGGCGCCGGGCTCGCTCGTCGGGGCGAGCCTCTGGCAGTGGTTCGAGGGGCCGCTCCGCCATGGGCTCGTGGAGCGGACGCTGCGCGAGGGCCTGCGTTTCCGCGGCGCGGAGGGGACGATCCCGCGCGGGCGCGAGCGGGTCCCGATCGGGACGTCGTGCGCGCCGCTCGTGGACGGGGACGGCGTCCGCCGCGGCGCCATCGTGATCTTCCAGGACCTCACGGAGATCAAGCAGCTGCAGCGCCAGCTGCTCCAGTCGGAGAAGATGGCGTCGATCGGCCAGCTCGCCGCGGGCGTCGCGCACGAGATCAACAACCCGATGGGGTTCATCCACGCGAACCTGTTCCAGCTCGGCGAGTACGTGCAGGATCTCGGGCGCGTGATGGACGCCGTGCAGGAGCTGGTCGCCGCCTGCACGGCCGGGTCGCCCGAGGCGCAGCGCGCCGCCGCCGAGCGGGTCGAAGGCGTGGCGCGCGAGGTGGACGCCCCCTACCTGCTCGAGGACTGCGCGAAGGCCGTGCGCGAGTCGCTCGAGGGCTCCGAGCGGATCCGCCACATCGTCCAGGACCTGCGCGCCTTCTCGCATCCCGACGGCGCGGCGCGCTCGCTCGCCGACGTGAACGAGTGCCTCGACTCCACGGCCAACATCGTCTGGACCATGATGAAGCACGCGGTCGTCCTGCGGCGCGAGTACGGCGACGTGCCGCGCATCCGCTGCTGGCCGATGCAGCTGAAGCAGGTGTTCATGAATCTGCTCGTGAACGCGTACCAGGCGATCCAGGAGGCGGGCGGCGCGCGCGGGCGCCCCGGGGAGATCCGGCTCTCCACGCGCGCCGTGGACGGCGGCGTCGCGATCGAGATCGCCGACGACGGGGTCGGCATCTCGCCCGAGCACCTCGACCGCGTGTTCGACCCCTTCTTCACGACCAAGGAGGTGGGCGTCGGCACCGGCCTCGGGCTCTCGATCGCCTACAACATCGTGAAGCGCCACGGCGGGACGCTCCGCGTCGAGAGCGAGCCGGGCCGCGGCACGACCTTCCACATCCATCTGCCGCAGGGCGCGGAGGCGCCGGTCGAAGGCGCCGCATGAGCGAAGGGGTCCGGCGGCCCGTCGTCCTCCTCGTCGACGACGAGCCCGGAATCCTGGCCGCGCTGCGGCGCTCGCTGCGCCGCGAGGGCTACGAGCTCGTCGCGGTCGACTCCGTGGCCGCGGCGCTGCGCGCGCTGCGCGAGCGCCGCGTGGACCTCGTGCTCTCGGACCACAAGATGCCGCTCGCGAGCGGCCTCGACCTGCTTCGCGAGATGGCGGCGCACTGGCCCGGAATCCCGGCCTTCCTCCTCACCGGCTGGGCCGGCGAGCTGGACCCCGCCGAGCTGCGCCGGCTCGGCGTGCGCGGGCTCATCCCGAAGCCCTGGGACGACGCCGCGCTGAAGTCGCGCCTGCGCGAGGCGCTCGCGTAGCGCGCGACCGACGCGACGTCGGTGTCGAGGTCCGGGGCGCGGCGCTACCCTGCGCGGGCGTGCGGGTGGTGGACCTCGATCGCGACATGGCCGACGTGATCCCGACGGGGACCACGCGGGACAGCGCGCATTTGTTCGAGCGCATGACGGCCGTCGCCCTCGCGCTCGCGACGCCGCCCGCGGACGGCTCGGTGCTCGACGTCGCGAGCGGCTTCGGGCAGGACGCGCTCGCGCTCGCGGCCCGCGGGCTGCGCGTCGTGGGGGCGGAGCCCTCGGCCCGGATGAGCGGATGGGCGCGCCTCCAGGCGGCCTCGGCCGCGGGGGCGCCGCCCCGTTACGTGCGCGCGTGGAGCGACGCGCTGCCCTTCGCCGACGCCTCGTTCGACGCGGTCCTGTGCAAGGGGGCGCTCGACCACTTCGACCGCCCCGAGCGCGCCATCGCCGAGATGGCGCGCGTGACGCGGGGCGACGGCCGCGTGGTGCTCGCCATCGCGAACTTCGGCTCCTTCGCGTGCCGTGCGGCGCGCGGCTTCGACGACGTCCGCGAGGGCTGGCTCGGGCGGCCGGCGGCGCGCGGCCGGCGCCACTACGACGTCCCGGCCGACCACTTCACGCGCTACGACCTCGCGCTCATGCGCGAGCAGGCGGGCCGCCACCTCGCGCTCGACGCCGTCGAGGGCATCTCGCTCGCCTGGGGGCTCCCGGCCTGGACCCGGCTCGTGGAGCGGCTGCCGGAGGCGGCCGCCCGCCGCGCGCTCCGCGCGCTCGACGGCCTCGCGCGCCGACTGCCGCGCTACGCCGACGTGGTCGTCCTGGCCGGACGGCCGCGCCGCGCGACCGCGACCGCCCGCTCCGCGAGCACCTCGCGGTAGACGCCCACCGTCCTCGCGGCGACGCGCGGCCACGCGTACGCCGCTTCGATGCGCGCGGGCGCCCGTGCGCCGAGCTCGCGGCGCGCATCCGGCTGCTCGGCGAGCGTCGCGATCGCCTTCGCGAGCGCCTCCGGGCTCTCGGGCGGGACCAGGACGCCGCCGCCCCCCGTCGCCACCACCTCGGGCAGCGCGCCGACCGCGGTCGCGACGACGGGCGTTCCGCACGCCATCGCCTCCGCCGCGGGAAGCCCGAAGCCCTCGTAGCGCGAGGGCACGACGACGAGCGCCGCGCGCCGGTAGAGGTCGACCAGCGCCGCCTCGGAAACGCGTCCCGTGATGCGCACGCGCTCGCCGCACCCGAGCTCCGCCGCCAGCCGGCGCGCCTCGTGGTGCGGGCCGTCCTCGTCGACCAGGGTGAGGCGGAAGCCCGGTCCGAGCCGCGCGAGCGCGCGCACGAGCGTGGCCACGCCCTTGTTCGGGTCCCCGGCGCGCCCCACGCACAGGAGCTCGCCCTCCGCGCGCGGGACGGAGGGGTCCGGCCGGAACCGCTCGGTGTCGAGGCCGTTGCCCACGTTCGCGAGCCGCGCCGGAGGCACGCGGAAGTCGGCGGCGATGCGGCGCCGGCTCGCGTCGGACGACGTGATCACGCGGTCGAGACGGCGCGCCACGGACGCCTGCATCCCGACCGGGTAGAACTCCATGGTGCCGAGCGCCTCGCGCAGCGAGCGGTCCCGCGCGAAGGAGGCGCGCCGGTCGACCGAGAGCGGATGGTGGACCGTCGTCACGACGGGGAGCCCGAGCGCGCGCACGCCCAGCATCCCCCAGCCGAGGCACTGGACGTCGTGCACGAGGTCGAAGCGCTCGCCCTCGCCGAGCCGCGCTGCGAGCGCGCGGAACGCGCGCACGCTGAACGCAAAGGGCTCGGGCAGGAACCCGAAGCGGCTCCAGCCGAGCTCCCAGAAGCGGAGCGGCTCGAAGACGCGCAGCGGGTTGGGGCGCGGGAGGAGCCGCTTCCAGTCGCGCAGGAACCACTTGCCCCAGAACTGGTCGTTCGGGAGGCGCTGCACCGAACGGGCGAAAGGCATCGGCGCGGGCCAGGGCGGGCCGACCAGGACGTCGACCCGGTGGCCGAGCCGCGCGAGCTCGCGCGCCAGGTGGAAGAGGTAGATGCCCTGGCCGCCGCAGCTCATGTTGCCGCGGTACGCCGCGAAGCAGACGGAGAGCGGCCTCACGCCGGCTTCCGCGCGTAGAGGATGAGGCTCTTCGGGCAAACCAGGTCGAGGGCGCGCTCGAGCCGCGAGAGCGCGCGCGAGGTCGTCGCGCGGATGAGGAAGCGCCGGTACGCGCGCACGAGGCGCGAGCGGTCGGCGTCGTCGAGCCCGACGATCGAGCGAAGCGCCCAGTAGGGCGTGTGGAACGCGTGCGCGAAGCCCACGCCCTCGGTGGCGAGGCCCGCGCTCGCGAGGCCGCGAGCCAGCTCGCGCGGGCGGAAGATGCGGATGTGGCCTCCGGGGCTCTCGAAGTAGCGGTCGCCGAGGCGCAGGTAGAGGTGCTCGCTCGTCGCGGTCGGAATCGTGACCGCGACGCGCCCGCCCGGCTTCGTGACGCGCGCGAGCTCGCGCGCGGCGCCGCGGTAGTCGTGCACGTGCTCCATCACCTCGGCGCAGACGACGCGATCGAACACGGCGGCGGGGAAGGGGAGGTGGAACGCGTCGCCCTGCAGCATCGCGGCGAGGACGCCCTTCTCGCGGCCGCGGAAGCGGAGCGCCCCCGCGGCGCGCTGGAGCGAGGGGCGGTCGAGGTCGAGGCCCACGACGCGCGCGCCCCGCTCGAGCGCGCCGAAGCAGTGGCGCCCCTCGCCGCAGCCGGCGTCGAGGAGCAGCTGACCGGGTCGGACGTCGAGCCTATCGAGGTCGACGGTGAGCAGCACGCACGGTCTCCTCGAGCACGGCGGCGAGGCGCGCGGCGGCCGCGTCCCAACGGAACGTCGAGACGATGCGCGCGCGCGCGGCCCGGCCCATCGCCGCGAGGCGCGCCGGATCGGCGAGGAGGTCGCGCACCGCCTCGGCGAGGGCGCGCGGATCGCGCGGGGCGACCAGCCTTCCGGCGCTGCCGTCCGTGCCGACGACCTCGGGCAACGCACCCGCCGCGTTCGCGACGACCGGGAGCCCGCACGCCATCGCCTCGCTGGCCGGGAAGCCGAAGCCCTCGAAGAAGGAGGGCACCACCGCGATGCGCCCGGTCGCGTACTCGCGCACGAGCTCCGGGATCTCGAGGAAGCGCGTCTGGAAGCGCACGCGGCGGGCGAGGCCGAACTTGCGGACGAGGCGCGGGACGAGGCCGTTCTCGGGGATGCGGCCGTCGACGATCTTCAGCGTCACGTGCTCGGGGAGGAGCGAGAGCGCCTCGAGCAGTGTGCCGATCCCCTTCTTCCGGTCCTCGGTGCGCCCGACGAAGACGAGGTCCGTCTCCTTCGGCACGTCGGGGCAGGGGTGGAACAGCTCGGCGTCCGTTCCGTTGTGGACGACGGCCACCTCCTTCTCGGGGATCCCGAAGTAGCGCTCGATCTCCGTGCGCGACGCCTCGCTCACGGTCACGATGCGGTCGAGCCGGCGCGCCACCTGCTGCTGCATCCACAGCGGGAAGTACAGCGTGCGCTTCAGCTTCGTCTTGAGCCGCGCGTCGATGGCGAAGTCGGCCTCGCGGTCGATGTGGAGCGGGTGGTGGATCACGGAGACGACGGGGACCCCGGTGGCGCGAAGGCCCAGGAGGCCCCACGAGAGACACTGGTTGTCGAACACCACGTCGAAGCGATGGCGGCGCTGGAGCGCGCGCCAGCGCAGGAGGAGGCGAACGCCGAACGTCTGCATCTCCGGGAAGACGCCGATCCGCGACACCGCGGCCTCCCAGAGCGAGAGCGGCTCGACGAGCAGGCGGCGCGGGTCGTGCGTGCGCGCCCACTCGGCGAGCGGGAGCCCGAACACGTTCTGGTTCGGGATCTCGTGCAGCGGGATGCCGGGCGCGAGCGAGGGGAGCGGCGGCCCCGCGATCACGTGCACCTCGTGCCCGAGGGCGCGCAGCTCGCGCGCCAGGTACGCGGCGTAGATGCCCTGCCCGCCGCAGTACATGTTGCCCCGGTAGGTGAGGAGCGCGATGCGCACGGGGCGGCTCAGGCGGCGCGGTCTTCGGGGCTCGCGTCGTCCTGGCGCGCGGACGCGGCGTCCGGGTCCGCCTCCGGCTCCACCTGCACCGTCGCGATGGTCCATCCCACCCAGAAGACCAGGCCGAGCACCACGGCGAGGAGGGCGCCGACCGGAATCGCGACGGCCCACCACGCGCCCGCGAGGAGCCCGAGCAGGAAGACGACCGCCGCGACGACCGCGCCGGCGCAGATGAGCAGCCCCTGGGTGCGGGAGGAGTCGGTCATGGCGGACCTCGGGGGCGAAGGTGCCGGTGACACCGGGTGGACCGGTCATGATTCGGACCTCGCGGGGCGCTGTCAAGAGCGGGGCGGCGCCCCGCCGCGCCGTGGGCCAGACTCCGCGGCGGTGAAGGTGGTGGGGCTCATGTCGGGGACGTCCGCGGACGCGGTGGACGCCGCGCTCGTGGAGTGGCCCGACGGGCCGGCGGTGCGCCCTTTCCGGCTGCTCGCCGCGCGCGAGGACCCGCTGCCGGCGGCCCTGCGCGACCGCGTGCACCGGCTGGCCGCGGGGCGCGTCCCGGGCGCCGAGGCGCTGCGCGAGCTCGGCGCGCTCGACGTCGAGCTGGCCGAGCGCTTCGCGGACGCCGCGCGCGCGGTGGCGGCGCAAGCGGGCGTCGCGCTCGAGGCGGTCGACGCCGTGGCTTCGCACGGGCAGACGGTGGGGCACTTCCCGGAGCTGCGCGCGACGCTCCAGATCGGCGACCCGTCGGTCCTCGCCGAGCGCACGGGCTGCACCGTGGTCGCCGACTTCCGCCCGCGCGACGTGGCGGCCGGCGGCGAAGGCGCCCCGCTCGCGCCCTTCTTCCACCACGCGGTGTTCGGCCATCCGGCCGAGAGCCGTCTCGCCCTCAACCTCGGCGGCATCGCGAACGTGACGTGGCTCCCGGTGGGCGGCGGCCCCGACGACGCGCTCGCCTTCGACGTCGGCCCGGCGAACGCGCTCCTCGACGGCGTCGTGACGGCCGCGACGGAGGGCCGCGAGCGCCTCGACCGCGACGGCGCGCGCGCGCGCCGCGGCCGCGTCGACCGCGCCCTGCTCGCCTCGCTCCTCGACGACGAGTACCTGCGCCGGCCGCCGCCGAAGAGCACCGGGCGCGAGCGCTACGGCACGGCGCAGGCCGAAGCGCTCCTCGCCGACGCGCGCGCGAAGGGAAGCGCTCTCGAGGACCTGCTCGCGACGCTGGTCGCGTTCACCGCCGAGGCGGTCGCGCGCGCCGTGCGCGACCACGTCGCGCCCCCCGGCGGCCGGCTGGACCGCGTCCTCGTGGGCGGCGGCGGCGCGCGCAACCCCGCCGTCCTCGCGGCGCTGGCCGGGGCGCTGCCCGGCGTCGCGATCGAGCCCTTCGACGCGGCCGGCGTCCCCGCCGACGCCGCGGAAGCGATGGCGTTCTCGCTCATGGGGCGCAACGCGCTCCTCGGCCTCCCGAACCACCTGCCGCGCTGCACGGGCGCGCGCGGCGCGCGCGTCCTCGGAGAGATCGTGCCCGGGCGGCCGGGTCAGAGCTTCACGAGCAACCCGTCGTCCGCGACCTCGTAGCCGAAGTGATCGCGTCGCGCGCGCACCTCGGGGCCGAGGTGCGTGAGCAGCGTGCGGCCGCAGCGGAACGCGTGGCGGCGCGGCGCCAGCTCCTCGAGGCTCAGGTGGTAGGGATAGCCCTTTCGATCGAGGGTGCACTCGCACAGGAAGAGGTCGGCGCCGGCGACGCGCTCCGGCAGCTCGTCGAACCAGCCGGTGTCGCCGGAGAAGGCGATGGTGCGGCCGTCGGCCCGGCACAGGAGGCCGTGCGGGCACGACTCCGGCGCGTGGTACGTGGGAAACGCCTCGAGCTCGAAGCCGCCGAGGCGCAGCGGCGCCTCGGCGCGCAGCTCGTGGAAGCGCAGCTCGAAGCCGATCTCTCGGCCGTCGAGGCCGTGGCCGAGCGCCGCGGCGGCCGCGCGCACGCGCTCCTCGACGCCGACGGGGCCGGCGACCGCGAGCGGGCGGCGCCGGTCGTCGTTGTACACCGCCGCGAGGAGGAGGGCCGGGATCCCGCCGAAGTGGTCGCCGTGGTAGTGCGAGACGGCGATCGCGTCGACTTCGTTGCGGTCGACGCCGAGGCTCGCGAGCCCGGTCGCCGTGGTGGCGCCGCAGTCGAGCAGGAGCGAGCTGCCGGCGGCGCGCACGAGGTACGCCGACTGGCGTCGGCCGCCTGCGCCGAAGGCGTCGCTCGTCCCGACGCACAGGACCTCCGTCATCCCGCGGTCCCGGGGCGCGCGCCGGCCGCGGCCGGCGGCGCCTCGTCACACGGGTGCCAGGCGCCGCCCGCGAAGACGCCGCCCTCGGCGCGCAGCCCGTCGGGCACGCGCTCGCCGGCGAACACCACCGCGCGGTGCAGCCGCGCTCCGCGGCCGAGGCGCGCGCCGGCGCCGAGCACGAGGTCGGGCCGGCCGTCGGCGCCGCACGCGACGACCGCGCCCGCGCGCCGCGAGGCGGCGTCGAGGTCCAGGTACGAGAGCGAGAGCGCCGCGAGGTTGGCGGCGAGGAGCTCGGCCGGGGTCCCCACCGGCTCCCACACCACCTCCGCGGGACCCGCGACGTGCGCGCGCACGTCGGTCCGGCCGCGCGCGAGCGCCGGCGCCCACCAGTCGTCGAGATGGCCGAACGCCTCGCGCGCGGGCATCGACTCGAACGCCGCCGGCGAGACGACGTTCGCCCAGGCGTAGACGCCCGCCCGCGACTCCTCCCCCAGGTCGAACCGGTCGGCGATGCGTCGCACCCGTCCCTCGCGGTCGACGCCGATCGTACCGAATCGCCCCGCGCGGGGGTCCTCGCGCAGGAGGAGCGTCACGTCGTGACCGCCTTCGCGGTGGCGTCGCACGAGGGCGCCGAGGTCGGCGTCGAGCACCATGTCGCCGCCCAGGAGGAGGCAGGGATCGCTCTCGCGCAGGAAGTCGGCCACGCGGCGGATGCCGCCCCCGGTCCCGAGCAGCTCGGGCTCGCGCGAGAAGCGCAGCGTCACGCCGTCGGGGCGCCAGGCGCGCGCCGCGGCCTCGAGCGCGTCGGGCAGATGGTGCGTGTTGATCACGATCTCGCGCGCGCCGTGCCGCGCGAGGAGCGCGAGCTGGAACGCGACCAGCGGGACGCCGCGCACGGGGAGCGCCGGCTTGGGCAGGAGGCGCGTGAGCGGGAGGAGGCGCGTGCCGAGGCCCGCGGCGACGATCATGGCGCGCACGGTCGCTCCGGCAGCCGCACGAGCCAGGCCGCGAGGTCGGCGAGACGCGGGTCGAGGGCCGCGACGCGCGGCGCGGCCGCGCGCAGGGCGCGCGCGGTGGCCGGCACGTGGCGCAGGAAGCGCGCGTCGCCGCGCTCGTGCGCCGCGTAGAGGAAGCGCGCGTGGTCCTTGCCCTTGCGGGTCACCGTGAGGAGGTCGAAGCGCCGGTGCATCTCGCCGGGCGCGGGCGCGTCGGGAAGCGCCGGCCGCAGCGCGTCCAGGTGGGCGGTGACCTCGTCGTCGGGCAGCTCGACGTAGGAGTCGCGCAGGAGCGACACCGCGTCGTACTCGGGCGGCGCGAGGAACGCTCCCTGGAAGTCGAGCATCGCGAGGCGCGGCCGCGCGCCGGCCGCGCCGGGGCGGATCTGCACGTTGCGGCTCTGCAGGTCGCGGTGCGCGAGGCGCTGCGGGGCGTCCTCGAGGAGATCCGCGATCCGCTCGAAGGCGGCGCGCGCGGCGTCGCTCTCCGAAGGGCGCGGCGTGCGGCCGAGCGCCGCGGCGAGGCTCCAGCGCGCGAAGAGCTCGCCCTTGTAGCGCAGGTGCGCGCGGTCGAGCCGGCGCCCGAACGCCGGAACCTCCTCCGGCGTCGCGGAGAGCCGCTGCAGCCGGGGGATCCAGCCGAGCACCTCGGCGTAGAGAGCGCGACGCGCCGCGGGGTCGGCGAGCGCGGGCGCGTCGGCCAGGCTCGTCTCCCCGACGTCTTCGAGCAGCGCGACGCCGCGGGCGTCGTCGCCGCCGAGGCGCGCGGGCACGGGGAGGCCGTGGCGCTCGAGGAACGTGCGCAGCGGCTCGAGCGGCGGCTCCGGTGGGATGCCGGCCGGCCGCCCGGCCGGGTCCTCGGGCGCCTCGACGCGCGCAACCAGCGTCGCGGGGACGCCGCGGGTCGACACGCGGAAGAAGCGCCGCAGCCCGAGCCCCGCCGCGATCGGCTGGACCGACGCCACCGGCACGCCGAGCTGCGACTCGACGAGCCGCTGGATCTCCGACTCCATCACGCGCGCGCCGCGCGCCCCTCCCTGGGTGCCCCGTCCGGCTGGGCTGGAACATACCCGCTGCGCGGCGCACCGCCGCGGGCGGGCCGTCGGAGAGGGGGAGCCGGCCGAGGGGCGCGGGTGCGGGCGCTAGCGGCCCGCGCGCTTCATCTTCCCCTTGCCGACCAGCAGCCAGTCGAGGGAGACGTTCTCCTTGAGCGCGAGACGGATCAGGAAGTCCGCGTGGGGCGTGGTCCCGCTCTCGTACCGGTTCACGTTCTGCTGGAAGACCCCGAGGTCCCTTGCGAACTGGCGCTGCGAGCGGTCTCCCCGGATCTGGGCGAGGCGCTCGGGCAGCATCTTCTTCTGTCGCTCCACGGCGGAGTTCTGCATGGCTCGGGTGGGTCTCCTGGTCGTCCGGCGCGGGGCGCCGGCGCTCGAAAGCGTAGGTTCGAAAGAAAGTCCTTGCCCTGCGGCGCGCCCCCCGGTCACCGAGGCGTGTCGGACGCAGGGCCGCAGGGCGCGGAGTCTAAGGAACCGGCGCGCAGGGATGCAAGGCGAACGGCATCCCCTCGCCGCACGAGGGCTTACCGCCGGGGGACACCGCTGCGGGTGACGGGCGGCACGTGGGCCGGCCGCCGCCTGCGGGCGCCGCGCGGGGGCGCCGTCCGGCCCACTTCGGACCGCGTGCGGGAGTCGCTGTTCGCCCGCCTGCGGGACCTCTCCGGCGCGCGCGTGCTCGATCTCTACGCCGGAACGGGCGCCCTGGGCATCGAGGCGCTCTCGCGCGGCGCCGCCGCCGCGGTCTTCGTGGAGCGCGCGCGCCCAGCGCTCGCCTGCCTCGAGGCCAACCTCGAGAGCCTCGCCGCGGGTGCCCGGGCGCGCGTGCTGCGGGCCGACGTGCGCGCCGGGCTCGCCCGCCTCGCCCGCGAGGGCGCGCGCTTCGAGCTCGTCCTCGTGGACCCGCCCTACGGCGCGGCGGACGCCGCGCAGGCGCTCGCCGACGTCGCGCGGCTCGCGCTCCTCGCGCCGGCCGGGACCCTGGTGCTCGAGACGTCGCGGCGCCATCCTCCGGGGCGCGTGCCCGGCCTGGCGCTCGCGGACGAGCGCCGCTATGGGGACACGCTCGTCGCGCGCTACGTCCCGGAGGGGACGTCCCTGGGCGGGCCGCCGGCCGCGGAGGCGGACCGGATCGCCGGGGCGGGCACCGGCAACGCGGGGGAGGACGGGGCGTGAGTGAGCAGCGCGACGGCCGGCTGGCCCTCTTTCCGGCGAGCTTCGACCCCATCACCAACGGCCACCTCGACATGGTGTACCGCGCCCACCGGATCTTCCCGCGGCTGGTGGTCGCGGTGGCCACGAACGTCGCGAAGAAGGGGCTCTTCAGCGTGGAGGAGCGGCTGGAGATGCTGCACGCCGCCCTCGCGGACCTCCCCGGCGTGCAGATCACGCACTTCGACGGGCTCGTGGTCGACTACGCGCGGCGGATCGGGGCGACCGTCGTGATCCGCGGGCTGCGCGCCATGGCGGACTTCGAGTACGAGTTCGAGATGGCCCTCATGAACAAGCGCCTCAACCCCGACGTCGAGACCGTGTTCATGATGACGAGCGAAGAGTTCTTCTACGTGAGCTCCTCGCGGCTCAAGGAGCTCGTCCACTTCGGGGCGAACGTCGACGCCTGGGTGCCGCCCGCCGTGGCGAAGGCGCTGCGCGAGCGGATCCGCGGCGGCTAGGGCGGCCGGCGCGCGCACGGGTTCCCTTCGGGAGGCAAGACCCGCGCCGCGGTCGCCGGCGCACCGGGATCCGCGACGCCCGGGCAGGGCTACGGCGCGGAGACCCCCTCGGTCAAGCCGATGCCGCCGGCGTCCGACTCTCTCTGCCGGGACACCGTGTCCAGCCAGGAGAGCGCCGATGGCCGTGCCTTCCATCAAGGGGATCCTGATCCAGCATCCGGTCGAGCGAATCCAGGGCTACCTCGACGAGGGCCGGGTGTCGAGGCGCGAGCTCGAGATCCAGCTCGGGAAGGAGGAGCTGGCCTTCTTCGACGGCGAGAAGGTGGTCCCCGGGCTCTGGTACCCCGCGGCGATGACCCATCGCCTCCTCCAGCTGATCTACGACGTGGAGGGACGCGACGAGGCCGCCCTGCGCGAGCTCGGCCGCGAGACGGCGGGGCGCCTGCTGCAGGCCCCGGCCTTCCAGTCGCTGTTCGAGGCGGCCGCCCGGCGCGGCGACGCCAGCGCCGGGCCGCTCGTGCTGAAGCTGGCGGAGGTGGTCCTCAACTTCAGCAAGTGGCGCTTCGACGGCGAGCTGCACGACTTCCGCGTCGAGGTCACCGAGGCCGAGGCGCTCTCCGACTACTCGCGTCACACCATGGTGGGGCTCATGGAGACCGTCGGAAGCGCCGTGGCGGGACGCGCCGTGCACGTCACGAGCGAGCGGCCGACGCCGGCCCGCATGGTCTTCCGCGGGAAGGCGGCGCCGCCGGCCTGAGCCTCCCGGGCCCGGCCGCCTCGCGCGGCCCGCACGCAGCGCGCTGGCGGCCGCGCGCCGACCGCGTCGCCGCGGGCGACGCCGCGCTGGCGCGAGGGGCGAATCCAAGTATGTTGGTCCCCGAAGGGCCCCGCGTCCCGGCGCGCGCAGGCGCGCGGCCAGGACCCGCGCGGAGGCCGGCGAGACGCCCGCTCGCGCGGAGAGGTAGGGGCGATGGAAGGTCGGCGCCTCTTGCTCGCGATCGGAGGCGGCATCGCGGCGTACAAGGTGCCCGAGCTGGTGCGCGGGCTGCGGCGCGCCGGGCACGCCGTGCGCTGCGCCGTGACGCCGGCGGCGCGCGAGTTCGTGACCCCGCTCGTGCTCCAGACCCTTTCGGGCGAGGCCGTCCGGAGCGCGCTCTTCGACCCCGTGGAGGAGGGCGGGATCGACCACATCGCGCTCGCGGACTGGGCGGAGGCGGTCGTCGTGGCGCCGGCCACGGCGAGCCTCCTCGCGCGCATGGCCGCGGGCCTCGCGGACGACCTCGTCTCGACGCTGCTCCTCGCGACGCGCGCGCCCGTCCTGGTCGCCCCCGCTATGAACGTGAACATGTGGCGGCACCCGGCGACGCAGGCGAATGTCGCGCGCCTGCGCGAGCGGGGGGTGCGCTTCGTGGGCCCGGCGTCCGGCGCCCTCGCGTGCGGCTGGGAGGGCGAAGGCCGGATGGCCGAGCCCGCCGAGATCCAGGCGGCCGTCGAGCTCTTGCTCGGGACCCCGAGCCTCGCGGGCGAGCGCATCGTCGTGACGGCGGGCGGGACGCGCGAGCGCATCGACGCCGTCCGCGCGCTCGTGAACCGCTCGTCCGGAAAGATGGGGTTCGCGATCGCGGCCGAGGCGGCGCGGCGAGGCGCCGACGTGGTGCTCGTCGCGGGCCCGGCGTCGCTGCCCACCCCGCCGGGGGTGCGGCGCGTGGACGTCGAGAGCGCGCTCGAGATGCGCGACGCCGTCGTCGCCGAGTTCGGGGCCGCGAGCGCGCTGGTGATGGCCGCGGCGGTCGCCGACTTCCGCCCTGCCGCCCCGGCCGCCGGGAAGATCAAGAAGGAGTCGCTGCCCGAGGGCGCCGGGCTCGCGCTCGAGCTCGTGCGCAACCCCGACATCCTGGCCGAGCTCAGCGCGCGGCGGGGGACGCGCGTCGTGGTGGGGTTCGCGGCGGAGAGCGAGGACGTGGTCGAGGCCGCGCGGCGCAAGCTGGCCCGCAAGGGCTGCGACCTCCTCGTCGCCAACGACGTCTCCCGGAGCGACGCCGGCTTCGAGAGCGACGCCAACGCCGTCTGGTTCGTCTGGCCGGGAGGCGAGGTGGAGGAGCTGCCCCTCCTCTCGAAGGACGAGGTGGCGCGCCGCCTGCTCGACCGCGTGGAGAAGCTGCTCGGGGCGCGTCGGTGACCGGCGCGGCGCGCGGCCGCGCTCGGGCGGGCCGCCTCGCGGCCGCGGCGATCGCCCTCGCGCTCGGCCTCGCGGCCGCGGTCGCGGGGGCGCCTCCCGCGGCCGCTCCGCGTGCGAAGGGCGCGCCCGCGCAGCCGGCGGTCGAGCGGCGCGGCGGCCACGTGAACGCGGCGCGCGTCGCGGGCTCGATCAATCCCGCCTCCGCGGACTACCTGAAGCGCGCGATCTCGCGCAGCGAGGAGGACGGCGCCGCGCTCCTCGTGATCGAGCTCGACACCCCCGGCGGGCTCGTCGCCTCCACGAAGGACATCATCCAGGCGATCCTCAACGCGCGCGTCCCGATCGCGGTGTACGTATCACCCCAGGGCGCCTGGGCCGGCTCCGCGGGGACGTTCATCACGATGGCGGCGCACGTCGCGGCGATGGCGCCGGGGTCGAGCATCGGGGCCGCGCACCCGGTCGGGATCGGGGGCGGCGGCGGGCGCGGCGAGGACGACCGGCCCGATCCCGCCGCGCAGAAGGCCGAGAACCTCCTCGTCGCCTTCATCGAGGCCATCGCGCGCGAGCGCGAGCGCAACGTGGAGTGGGCCGCGAAGGCCGTGCGCGAGTCCGTGGCCGTCACCGCCGAAGAGGCGCTCCGGCTGCGCGTCGTCGACCTCGTCGTCCCCACGCGCGACGCGCTCCTGCGCGAGATCGCGCAGCGCGAGATCCGCTTCGGCGGGGGGCGCGTCGTCCTCGACGTGTCGGGCGCCGCGCCGCGCGAGATCCCGATGACGCTGGTCCAGCGCTTCCTGAACGTGCTCGTCGATCCGAACGTGGCCGTGCTGCTCCTCCTCGCGGGCGTGCTCGGGATCTACGTCGAGCTCAACCAGCCGGGCCTCCTCGTGCCCGGCGTGGTGGGCGGCACCTGCCTCCTCCTCGCGCTCGTCGCGATGCAGGTCCTGCCGTTCTCCTGGCTCGGCCTCTTCCTCATGCTGCTCGGGCTGTCGCTGCTCGTGGCCGAGGCGTTCGTGACCTCGTGGGGCGCGCTGTTCGTCGCCGGCCTCGCGTGCTTCCTGATCGGCGGCTCCATGCTCTTCGAGCGGCCCGACGTCTCCGACCTCGACGTCTCCTTCTGGTCCGTGCTCGTCCCCGCCGTCGCGGCCTTCGCGCTCTTCGGCGGGCTCGTGGTCTTCGCGGTGGGGCGCACGCTCGGGCGGCCCCAGACCGCAGGCGTCGGCGAGCTGATCGGAATGGTGGGCGAGGCGGTCACGGAGCTCTCGCCGCACGGTACGGTGTTCCTGCGCGGCGAGCACTGGCGCGCGCGGGCCGAGGGTCCGATCGCGGCCCGCGAGCGCGTCGAGGTGGTCGCGGTGCACGGGCTCGAGCTCACCGTCCGGCGGGCGCCGCCGGAGGCGTAACGGAGGTGGACGTGCTGGGCTTCTCACCGATCGTCGTGGTCGGCATCGCGCTCGCCCTCTTGTTCGCGGGCGTGCGGGTGCTCCAGGAGTACGAGCGGGGCGTCCTGTTCCGCTTCGGCCGCTACGGCGGCGTGAAGGACGCCGGCATCCGCTGGATCATCCCGGGCGTCGACCGGCTCGTGAAGATCAGCCTGCGGGAGATCGTGATGGACGTCCCTCCCCAGGAGGTGATCACGCGGGACAACGTGTCCGTGAAGGTCAACGCGGTGCTCTACTTCCGGGTGCTGCACCCGGAGAAGGCGGTCATCCAGGTCGAGAACTATCTGTACGGCACGTCGCAGCTCGCGCAGACGACGCTGCGCAGCGTGTGCGGCCAGGCCGAGCTCGACGAGCTCCTCGCGGAGCGCGAGACGATCAACCGCCGCCTGCAGGAGATCATCGACACGCAGACCGAGCCCTGGGGCGTGAAGGTGCGGGCGGTCGAGCTCAAGCAGATCGACCTCCCCGAGGAGATGCGCCGCGCGATGGCGCGCCAGGCCGAGGCGGAGCGCGAGAAGCGCTCGAAGCTGATCCACGCCGAAGGCGAGCTCCAGGCCGCGCAGCGGCTGCAGGACGCCTCGCGCATCCTCGCCGCCGAGCCGGCGGCGCTCCAGCTGCGCTACCTGCAGACGCTCACGGAGATCGCGACCGAGCGGAACTCGACCATCCTCTTCCCGCTGCCGCTCGACCTCGTGCGGCCGCTCTACCAGGCGAGCGAGCGCGCCGCGGCCGCGGCGCGCCGGGACGGGGAGAGCGCCTGATGGCGCGCGAGGAGGGGCCCCTCTCGACCCACGAGCGCGTGCGGCGCGGTGCCGCGCGCACGCTCCTGAACGTCGTCACCGTCGCCGTCGCGCTGGCGGTGCTCCTCGCGTGGATCTACACGGGCCTCTACCGGCTCGACCCGGGGAACGCGGCGGTGATCCTGCGCTTCGGCGCGGTCGACCGGGTCGAGCGCGAGCCGGGCCTGCGCTGGCACCTGCCGCCTCCGCTCGCGAGCCACGAGATCCTCGCGGTCGACACGCTCGAGCGCGAGGACTTCGGCGCCGTCGAGCCCGGCGACGACCCAGCTGCGGAGCCCGACGAGGCCGCGATGCAGACCAAGGACAACAACATCGTCCATCTCGGCTTCGTCGTGCAGTACCGGATCGGCGACCCCGTCGAGGCGCGCTTCCGCGTGGCGGACCGCCGCCGCATCCTGCGCGACGCCGCGCAGGCGGCGGTGCGCGAGGTGGTCGGGCGGACGTCGATCGACGACGTGCTGTCCGAGGGCCGCGGCGCCGTGGAGAGCGAGACGCTCGAGCAGCTCCAGGGCCTGCTCGACCGCTACCAGGCCGGGATCGAGGTCACGAGCGTGCAGCTCCAGGAGGTGCAGCCGCCGCCCCCGGTGCGCGCGGCGTTCGACGACGTCATCGCGGCCGCGCAGGACCGCGACCGTCAGATCCAGGAGGCGCGCGGCTACGAGAACGAGGTGATCCCGCGCGCGCGCGCCGAAGGGCGCGAGCTGGAGCTCGGAGCCGCGGCGTACCGCGAGACCGTCGTCGCGCAGGCGCGGGGCGAGACGGCGCGCTTCAACGCCGTGTTCGAGGAGTACAGGCGCGCGCCGGAGGTCACGCGCCGGCGGCTCTACCTCGAGGCGATGGAGGAGGTGCTCCCGAAAGTCGAGAAGATCGTGATCGACCCCTCCGCCGCGGCGCTCCTTCCGCACATGCCCCTCGGCGCCCGCCGGGCGGGCGGGGAGGGCGCCCGGTGAGGCGGCTCCTCATGATCGTGCTCGTGCTCGCGGCCGCCTTCGCGGCGCTCGTGAAGGCGGGGGAGTACGGCCTCGGCCCCGTCGTGGTCACGCGCGAGGACGAGCAGAAGCTGATCCTGACGCTCGGCGACCCGCGCGAGCACGCCACGCAGCCGGGCCTCTCCTGGCGCATCCCGCTCCTCCAGGACGTGCGCACGTTCGACCGCCGCTGGCTGCACCTCAACTCGAAGCCGCGCATCGTGCAGACGATGGACCGCGAGCGCATCGTGGTCGACAACTACGTGATCTGGCGCATCGCCGACCCGCTCCAGTTCTACAAGTCGTTCCCGACGGGCGTCGACCGCGCGGAGCACCAGATCGACCGCGAGGTGGGCGCGAGCGTGCGCGAGGTGATCGGGCGCAACAGCATTCCCCAGGTCCTGACCGAGCGGCGCGACGCGATCATGGAGGAGGTGACGCAGCGCAGCGCGGCCTCGCTCCGCCGCTTCGGGATCGACGTCGCGGACGTGCGGATCAACCGCACGGAGCTGCCCTCCGGCGCGGAGGAGAACGTGTACGCGCGCATGCGCGCGGAGCGCGAGCGGCTCGCGCGCAAGCACCGCGCCGAGGGCGAGGAGGAGGCGCGCACGATCCGCGCCGACGCGGACCGGCGCGCGCGGCTCACGATCGCCGCGGCGCGCCAGGCGGCGGAGACGCTGCGCGGCGAGGGCGACGCGGAGGCGTCGCGCATCTACGCGGACTCCTACGGGCGCGACCGCGCGTTCTACGACTTCGTGCGCAGCCTCGACGCGTACCGCAAGACGCTCGGCGAGGGCACGACGCTCGTCCTCCCGCCGCAGCACGAGTTCTTCCGCACGCTCCACGGCGGCGGCCGCGACCTCCCCGCCCCGCCGCCGGTCGCGAGCGGGCCGCCCGCCGCGCCGGAGCCTGCGCTGGAGCGCCCGCGCGCCGGCCCGGCCCCCGCGCCGCCCGCGGAGCGGCCCGCTCCCGCCCCGGCGCCCGGGCCGTCGCCCGCGCAGCCGCCCGGCGCGGCGCCGCCGGGCCCGTGAGCCGGTCAGGCGTCGGCGCGCGCGAGGCGGGCGCCGCCGAACGCCGCGAACGCGGTCACCACCAGCCACGGCGCGAGCGCGCCGGCCGCGCTCCCCGCCGTGAAGCTGGCGCCGTACTCGCGCGCGAGGAGGAACGCGAAGAGGACGAGCACGCCCTGGAGGGCGGGCAGCGCGAGGCTGCGCGTGCGCTCCACCTCGAGCCCGAGCGGCAGCGCGAGCAGCGCGAAGAGGAGGACGAGGAGGGGCGCGGTGAGCCGCTGGTGCAGCACGGCGCGCGCGTTCGCGTCTTGCGGCGACTCGCGCACGTAGCGCGCGAGGCTCCAGATCGGGAGGGCGGAGATCTCGGCCTGGAGGAGCCGCGGATGGCGCTCCTCCTCGAGCCGGAGCGTCACCTCGGCCGAGCGCTCGACCTTCGGGGCCGCGTCGGGTCGGCCCGGGTCGAAGAGGCGCACGGTCGCGCCCTCGAAGCGCCACTCGTTCGGCGCGAGGCGCTCGGCCCGCGCCGCCTGGATCAGCCGCACGAGGCGGCCCTCGTCGTCGCGCTCGAGCACGCGGATGTCGCGCACCGAGTCGCCCCTCGGGTCGGGCGAGCGGATGTTGTAGATGTAGCGGCCGGTGTGGTACCAGATCGTGCCCCCGCGCAGCTCGACCTGGCCCGACGTCGCCCCCGAGCGCTCGGCCAGCGTCGAGAGCGCGCGCACGGTGACGACCTCGTTCGCGAGGAGCGCGAGAATCGCGATCGCCGCCGAGGCGCTGAACACCGGGATCAGCGCCACGAGGGGCGCGACGCCGCCCGCCTTGATCGCGACGATCTCGCGGTTGCGCGCGAGCACGCCCACCGAGAACAGCGCCCCGGTGAAGGTCGCGACCGGGATGAGGTAGGGCAGGTAGATCGCCGCGAGCCGCAGCCAGAGGAAGCGCAGCGCGCCGGAGAAGCTCTCCTCGCTCTGGAGCACCTCGTCGAGGTTGAGCAGCATGTCGACGACGACGACGGCGAGCGCGAGGATCAGGAGCGACCCGACGAAGGCGCTCGCGAAGCGCGACACCACGTAGCGCGAGAGGGTGGACACGGGGAGGAGTCTAACCAGTGAGGGTCGTGGCGGGAAGCCAGGCGCTCGGCGCGCCCCTGCGGCGCGGCGTCGTGACCGTCGGGAACTTCGACGGCCTGCACGTGGGTCACCGCGAGATCCTGCGCATCGTGACCGAGCGCGCGCGCGCCCGGGGCGGCGAGGCGGCCGTCTACACGTTCGAGCCCCACCCGCGCAAGGTGCTGCGGCCCCAGGACCCGCCGCGGCTGCTGACGACGCTCGAGCAGAAGCTCGAGCTGATCGAGCTCGCGGGCGTGGACGTCGCGATCGTGGAGCCGTTCGACCTCGCCTTCGCCCGTCGGAGCGCCGTCGAGTTCGTGCGCGACGTCCTGCACGCGCGGCTGCGGCCGGAGGAGGTCTACGTGGGCTATGACTTCCGGTTCGGCCACGACCGCGAGGGATCCATGCGCACGCTCACGGAGATGGGGCCCCACCTCGGCTTCGCGGTCACGATCGTCCCGGAGGTCACCGTCGACGGGCGCGACGTCAACTCGACGCGCATCCGGGAGCTGCTCGGGGAGGGGAAGGTGGAGGAGGCGGCGCTGCTCCTGTCCCGCCCCTACGCCGTGCGCGGGACGGTGGTCGAGGGCGACCGGCGCGGGCGGACGCTCGGCTTCCCGACCGCGAACCTCGCGCCGGAGAACGAGATCCTGCCGGCGCTCGGCGTCTACGCCGGCCGGCTGCGCGTCCTCGACGGCGGGGCGCGGGGCGCGGAGGTGGCGCTTCCCGCGGTCGTCAACGTGGGACGGCGCCCCACCGTGAAGCCGGACGACCCGGTGCTGGCCGAGGCGCACGCGATCGACTGGAGCGGCGACCTCTACGGGCGGCGGGTGGAGATCGCATTCGAGCAGCGGCTGCGCGAGGAGCGGCGCTTCCCGGACGTCGAGGCGCTGCGCCGCCAGATCGCGCGCGACCGCGACGAGGCGCGCGCGCGCCTGGCGGCGCGGTGAGCGCGCGCGCCGCCCGCGAGGCGCGCGCCAAGCCGGGCGCGCTGCGCCGGCTCACCTCGCCGCGCGTCCTCGTCGGCTTCGCGATCACCGCCGTCGCGCTCTGGTTCGCGCTCCGCGGCGTCGACTTCCGCGAGGTGGGACAGGCGCTGGCGCGCGCGCACGTGCTGCCCCTGCTCGCGATCTCGGTCCCCGCCCACCTCGCGAACCTCTGGCTGCGCGCCGTGCGCTGGCGCTACCTCACCGACCCCGTGAAGCCGATCGACCGCGGCACGCTCTTCCGCGGCCAGGCGGTCGGGTTCATGGCGAACAACCTGTTCCCGCTGCGCGTCGGCGAAGTCCTGCGCGCCTGGTACGTGGCGCGCGAGGCCGGCGCCTCCGGCGCGGCGATCCTCGGCACCGTGATCGTGGAGCGCATGATCGACAGCGTGGTCGTGGTCGGGCTCGCCGCGCTCGTCCTCGGGCTCGGCGGCGCCGCGGCGGCGGGGCTCGAGGTGCGCACCGTGCTGCTCCCGCTCCTCGCCATCGCGGTGGCCCCGCTCCTCTTCGTGATCGCGCTGCGGATGTGGCCGGGGCCGCTCGTCGACCTCGCGACCCGCGTGCTGGGCCGCGTCCTGCCCGAGCGGGCCACCGAGCGGCTCGACACCAGCCTGCGCCATCTCGCGGACGGCCTGCGCGGGCTGCGGGGTGGGGCGCCCCTCGGGTGGATCTCGCTCCACTCGCTCTCCCAGTGGCTCGTGATCTCGGTGATCCCGTTCGCCGCCACGCTGTGGGCGCTCGGGATCGAGCTCGGCTCGCCCGCGCGGACCGCGCTCGCGGCTTACGCGCTCCTCATGTGGGTAGGGGCGGCGGTCGCCATTCCGTCCGCGCCCGGCTTCTTCGGGCCGTACCACGCGGCCTGCTGGGTGGCGCTCGCGCCCTTCGGGGTGCCCAAGGAGCTCGCCATCGCGCTCGGAACCCTGGCTCACGGGGTGTTCTGGCTCACGACGACCGCCGCCGGCCTCGTCGTCCTGCGCACCCGCGCGACGCCCCTCCCGGACCTCGACGAGGTCGCTCCCGAGTAAAGATCCCCCGGGCGGGCGCCGATAACCGTCCGGGTTCCTGCGGGTTTCCCCGGCGTGCAGGCGTTCGCGCAGGCGCCCGCGCGCCGGCTCCTTTCCGGGGCGCCGAGGTCGCGAGGGGGAGGGCGTGAACGAGCGGATCGGCGAGCTCCTCGTCAAGGAGAACCTGCTCTCCGCGGAGCAGCTCCGGAAGGCGCGCGAGGAGACCAAGCGCGAGGGCGGCCGGCTCGGCGCGCAGATCACGCGGCTCGGGTTCCTGCAGGAGTCCGAGCTCTCCGAGTTCGTCGCCAAGCAGTACGGCGTCCCGACCATCGACCTCGACGAGTTCGACGTCGACCCCGCGGTGATCCAGCTCATCCCGGAGGAGGTCGCCCTCAAGCACGTCGTGCTCCCGGTCAACCGCGCCGGCTCGACGCTGATCGTCGCGACCGCGGACCCCTCGAACATCTTCGCGATCGACGACATCAAGTTCCTCACCGGCTACAACGTCGAGGTCGTCGTCGCCTCCGAGGAGGCGATCAAGCGCGCGATCGACCGCTACTACGAGCAGTCGTCCAGCCTCACCGACATCATGGGCGACTTCGACGACTCGGACCTCGAGCTCGTCCAGGACGCCGACGACGTCGACATCGGGACGCTCGAGAAGGAGTCCGAAGACGCCCCGGTCGTCAAGCTGGTCAACCTCATCCTCACCGACGCCGTGAAGCGGAACGCGTCGGACATCCACATCGAGCCCTACGAGAAGGAGTTCCGCGTCCGCTACCGGATCGACGGCGTGCTCTACGAAGTGATGAAGCCGCCGCTCAAGCTCAAGAACGCGATCACCTCGCGCATCAAGATCATGGCGTCGCTGGACATCGCCGAGCGGCGCCTTCCGCAGGACGGCCGCATCAAGCTGAAGCTCGGCCGCGGCCACGAGATGGACTACCGCGTCTCGGTGCTCCCGACCCTCTTCGGCGAGAAGACGGTGCTCCGTCTCCTCGACAAGTCGAACCTCCAGCTCGACATGACGAAGCTCGGCTTCGAGGACAAGCAGCTGCTCGACTTCAAGAAGTCCATCCACCAGCCGTTCGGGATGGTGCTCGTGACCGGTCCCACCGGCTCGGGCAAGACCACGACGCTCTACTCGGCGCTCTCCGAGCTGAACAAGACCAGCGAGAACATCTCCACCGCGGAGGACCCGGTCGAGTTCAACCTCGCCGGCATCAACCAGGTCCAGATGCACGAGGACATCGGCCTCAACTTCGCGGCCGCGTTGCGCTCCTTCCTGCGGCAGGACCCGGACATCATCATGGTCGGCGAGATCCGCGACTTCGAGACGGCCGAGATCGCCGTGAAGGCCGCGCTCACCGGCCACATGGTGCTCTCGACGCTACACACCAACGACGCACCGTCCACGGTGAACCGTCTGCTCAACATGGGCATCGAGCCGTTCCTCGTCGCCTCCTCGGTCAACTGCATCGTCGCGCAGCGCCTCGCGCGGCGAATCTGCGGCGAGTGCAAGGAGCCCGACCCGGAGGTCGCGGTGGAGGCGCTGGTCGAGGCGGGGCTCCCGGAGGACGCAGCGCGCGGGTTCACGCCGATGCGCGGCCGGGGCTGCCGGACCTGCTCCGAAACCGGCTACAAGGGCCGGATCGCCGTGTACGAGGTGATGGTGCTCGGCGAGGAGCTGAAGGAATTCGTGCTGAACGGCGCGTCGGCGACCGAGCTCAAGCGCGAGGCGATCCGCTTGGGCATGACGACGCTCCGCGGCAGCGCGCTGAACCGACTGCGCGAGGGGATGACGACGCTCTCCGAGGTGTTCCGCGTCTCCTCGTCCGACTTCTAGGAGCCGGCATGGCGAACCTTCACCAGCTACTCAAGGCGATGATCGAGAAGGGCGCGAGCGACCTTCACATCACGACGAGCACCCCGCCGCAGCTCCGCATCGACGGCAAGCTCGTGCCGCTCAAGATGCCGCCGCTCGCGCCGCCGGAGACGAAGCAGCTCTGCTACTCGATCCTGACGGACGCGCAGAAGCACAAGTTCGAGGAGAATAACGAGCTCGACCTCTCGTTCGGGGTGCGCGGGCTCTCCCGCTTCCGAGCGAACATCTTCACGCAGCGCGGCGCCGTCGCGGGCGCGTTCCGCGCGATCCCGTACAAGATCAAGAGCTTCGACGAGCTCGGGCTGCCGAAGATCATCACGCAGCTCGCCCGCAAGCCGCGCGGCCTGATCCTGGTCACGGGACCCACCGGCTCGGGCAAGTCGACGACGCTCGCCAGCATGATCGACTTCATCAACGGCGAGCGCAACGAGCACATCGTGACGATCGAGGATCCGATCGAGTACCTGCACCCGCACAAGAACTGCGTCGTGAACCAGCGCGAGGTCGGCGCGGACACGAAGAGCTTCCAGAACGCGTTGAAGTACATCCTTCGCCAGGACCCGGACGTCGTCCTCGTGGGCGAGATGCGCGACCTCGAGACGATCGAGGCCGCGTTGACCGTCTCCGAGACGGGCCACCTGTGCTTCGCCACGCTGCACACGAACTCCGCCGTGCAGACGATCAACCGCATCGTCGACGTGTTCCCGCCGTACCAGCAGGCGCAGGTGCGCGCGCAGCTCTCGTTCGTGCTCGAGGGCGTGCTGTGCCAGGCGCTCATCCCGCGCAGCAACGGCCCGGGCCGTGTGATGGCGCTCGAGGTGATGGTCCCGAACCCGGCGATCCGGAACCTGATCCGCGAGGACAAGATCCACCAGATGTACTCGCAGATGCAGATCGGGCAGGACAAGTTCGGGATGCAGACGATGAACCAGTCGCTCGCGTCGCTCTACCAGAGGCGGCTGATCACGCTCGAGGACGCGATGGGGCGCAGCAGCGACCCCGAGGAGCTCAAGAGCCTGATGGCCCAGGGCGGCGGCGCGACGCCGGCCCGCAGGGCGGCCGGCGCGGCCTAGCCGCGGCCGGGGGGGAGGGGACGGCATGCCGGTCTACACCTGGACGGGGCGCACGCGCCAGGGCACCACGAAGAAGGGCGTCATGGAGGCGGCCAACGAGGCCGCCGTGATGACGCAGCTCCGCGCACAGTCCGTCACCCCGATCGCGGTGAAGCCGAAGGGACGGGAGATCTCCTTCCGGCTCGGCAAGGGACGCGTGAAGACCAAGGAGCTGGTCATGTTCACGCGCCAGTTCGCCACGATGATCGACGCGGGCCTGCCGCTGGTGCAGTGCCTGGAGATCCAGGCGGACCAGCAGCCGAATCGGCGGTTCAAGGAGATCCTGCGCGACGTGAAGAGCGAGGTCGAGCAGGGCTCGACTTTCGCCGACGCGCTGAAGCGGCATCCGAAGCCGTTCGACGACCTGTACACGAACCTGGTCCAGGCCGGCGAGATCGGCGGCATCCTCGACACGATCCTGAACCGGCTGGCGGTGTACCTCGAGAAGGCCGAAGCGCTGAAGCGCAAGGTCAAGGGCGCGATGGTCTACCCCGCGGCGATCGTGGTGGTCGCGATCGGCGTCGTGATCCTCCTGCTGGTGAAGGTGATCCCGGTCTTCGAGCGCATGTTCAAGGACTTCGGCGGCGAGCTCCCGGGGCCGACGCAGATGGTCGTGAACATGAGCCACTTCATGCAGCAGTACATCGTGTTCGTGCTGGGCGCGATGTTCGCCGTCGTGGCGTCGTTCCTGTGGGCTCGCCGGCGGAGCCGGGCGTTCCGCTTCCGCACCGACGCGCTGTTCCTGCGCGTGCCGGTGTTCGGCTCGCTGCTGCGAAAGGTCGCCGTGGCGCGCTTCAGCCGGACGCTGGGGACCATGATCTCGAGCGGCGTTCCGATCCTGGACGCGCTCGACATCTGCGCGCGCACCGCCGGCAACCTCGTGATCGAGCAGGGCCTGCAGAAGACGCGCGCCGCGATCGCCGAGGGCCGCACGATCGCGGAGCCGCTCGAGGCGTCGCGCGTGTTTCCGGGCATGGTGGTGCAGATGATCGCGGTCGGCGAGCAGACCGGCGCGATGGACGCGATGCTCGGGAAGATCGCGGACTTCTACGACGACGAGGTGGACGCCGCGGTCGACGCGCTGACGGCCCTGCTCGAGCCCCTCATGATGGTCTTCCTCGGCGGCACGGTCGGCGGCCTCCTCATGGCGATGTACCTGCCGATCTTCAAGCTGGCCGAGAACATCAAGTAGCGGCTCGGCCACACGCGTAGGAAGGCGAGGCCGTGACGGAGCCGCCGGCGCCGGCGGAGGCCACGCGTCGCACCCTGGTGCGCGTCACCGGGGCGCGGCTCGTGCTCGCGGTCGGCGCGCTGGGCGTCGCGCTCGGGTTCATCGGAGTCGGACGCCCGGAGGCCGAGGCCGCCGAGCGGGGGCTCTACGGCGTCCTCGCGGCCGGCTTCCTCGTGACGGCGCTCCTCGCGGGCGCGCTGCCCTTCGTACGCCGGCTCGGGGCGTTCGGCGCCCTCCAGCTCGCGCTGGACGTCGCCCTCGTGACCGCGCTCGTCCACTTCTCGGGCGGGGCGGACTCGATCTTCGGCTTCCTGTACCTGCCCATCCCGCTCTATGGCGCGATCCTGTTCGAGCGCCGCGGGGCGTACGGCTCGGCGACGCTGGCCTCCGGGGGCTACGGCCTCGCGCTCGCCACCGCCGAGCGCGCGGGGACGCGGGCGCTCTTCGGCGGACCCCTCGCCGGGACGCCGCTCTCGGCGCTCTGGGTGATGCAGACGGCCGCGCTGCTCCTCGTCGCGCTGCTCGGCACGGCGCTCGCGCGCGAGCTCCGCATCGCGGGGGAGAGGCTCGCCGAGAGCGCGACGGATCTCCAGCGGCTGCGCGACCTGCACGAGCGCACGGTGGAGAGCCTCACGAGCGGGATCCTGACCACCGACCTCGCGGGGCGGGTCCGGTCGTTCAACCCGGAGGCCGAGCGGATCACCGGGCTGTCCGCGCGCGAGGCGATCGGCCGCGACGTCGACGAGGTGCTCCCCGGCGCCCGCGAGCTCACGATGGGGCGCAAGCCCGCCGCTGCGGGGCGGCCGCGCGCGCGCATGCCGTTCCGCGACCGCCGCGGGCAGGAGCGCCGGCTCGGCCTCTCGGGCTCGATCCTTCGCTCGGCGCAAGGAGAGCCCGACGGGCACGTCGTCATCTTCCAGGACGTGAGCGACGTCGTGCGCATGGAGGCCGAGCTGCGCCGCTCGGAGCGCCTCGCGGCGACGGGGCAGCTCGCGGCGAACATGGCGCACGAGATCCGCAATCCCCTCGCCGCGATCTCGGGCTCCCTCGAGATGCTGCGCGACGGCGCCGCGCGCGGGGTCGACGACGCGCAGCGGCGCCGGCTGTTCGACATCGCGCTGCGCGAGGTGGAGCGGCTCGACCACCTCATCGCCGACTTCCTCGAGTTCGCGCGTCCCGCGGCGGCCGAGCCCGCGGCGCTCGCGGTGGCGCCCGTGGTCGAGGACGTGGTGAAGATCTTCGAGGCCGCGCGCCCGCCGGGCGTCGCGATCGAGAGCGCCGTGCCCGCCGAGTGCGCCGTGCTGGCCGACTCGCGCCAGCTGCGGCAGGTGCTCTGGAACCTGGTGCTCAACGCCGCGCAGGCCATGCCCCACGGCGGCCGGATCCGCGTCTCGGCGGCGCGGCTCGAGGAGCCGCCTCAAGGGCCGGACGCCCAGCGCCGAAACGCTCGCGACGGGGAGGGGCGCTGCGTGGAGATCGCCATCGAGGACGGCGGGACGGGCATGCCCCCCGAGGTGCTCGAGCGCGTCTTCGAGCCGTTCTTCACCACGAAGCGGGACGGCTCGGGCCTCGGGCTCCCGACCGTGCACCGGATCGTCGAGAACCACGGCGGCAGCATCTCGCTCGAAAGCCGCCCGGGCGGAGGCACGACCGTGCGCGTGCGGCTTCCGGACGCAGGGAGGTCCGCGTGACGGCCAAGGCCCGGGTCCTCGTCGCGGACGACGAGCAGAGCATGCGCGAGTTCCTGGAGATCTTCTTCCGGGGCGAGGGCTACGACGTGACGACCGCGGCCGACGTCGACGGCGCCCTCCTCGCGCTCGACGCCGACGACTTCGACGTCGTGATCACGGACATCCAGATGCCGGGGCGCAACGGGCTCGAGCTGCTCCACGCGGTGAAGGAGCGCGCCCCGGACACCGTGGTCATCGTGATCACCGCCTTCGCGACCGCCGAGACCGCCATCACCGCGATGAAGCAGGGCGCGTACGACTACGTGACGAAGCCCTTCAAGGTGGACGAGCTCCGGCTCGTCGTCGAGAAGGCCCTCGAGAAGCGCCTGCTCGCGGCGGAGAACCAGCGCCTTCGCACCGAGCTGCGCCGCGAGGCGCGGAAGCGCCAGCTCGTCGGCAGCAGCCGCGCGATGCAGCAGCTCTACGAGATGATCGAGCGCGTCGCGGACACGCGCGCCAACGTCCTCATCCAGGGCGAGAGCGGGACGGGGAAGGAGCTCGTCGCACGCGCGATCCACGAGCAGAGCGAGCGGCGCGACCAGCCGTTCGTCGCGGTGAACTGTGGCGCCATCCCCGAGCCCCTCCTCGAGTCGGAGCTCTTCGGCCACGTGAAGGGCGCCTTCACGGGCGCGGTCCAGAGCAAGCCGGGCCTGTTCGAGACGGCTCACCGGGGGACCCTCTTCCTCGACGAGATCGGCGAGCTCCCCGCCGCGCTGCAGGTCAAGCTGCTGCGCGTGCTGCAGGACAAGGCGGTCCGACGCGTCGGCGGAACCTCCGACCACCAGGTCGACGTGCGGATCGTCGCGGCCACGAACCGGCGCCTCGAGGAGGAGGTTTCCCACGGGCGCTTCCGCGAGGACCTCTACTACCGGCTGAACGTGATCCAGATCGGCCTGCCCCCGCTGCGGGAGCGGGTCGAGGACATCCCCCTCCTCGTGCAGCACTTCGTCGAGCGCTACGCCGTCGAGCTCGGAAAGAAGGTGCGCGGATTCTCCGACGAGGCGCTCGCGCGCCTCGTCGAGCACCCCTTCCCCGGGAACGTGCGGGAGCTGGAGAACCTGGTCGAGCGGGCCGTCGCGCTCTCCACCTCCGAGGTCATCGGGCCGGAGACGCTGCCGCCCGCGGTCCTCCAGCCGCCCGCGAAGGCGGCGCCCCGCCTCCCGCTCGAGGGCTCGAACCTGGACAACCTGGTGGACGCGTTCGAGCGCGGCCTGCTCGAGGAAGCGCTGCGCCAGAGCCGCGGCGTGAAGAAGCGCGCGGCCGCGCTGCTCGGCATTTCGTTCCGCTCGTTCCGCTACCGGCTCGAGAAGCTCGGCATGGACGAGCCGACGGGCGAGGAGTAGCGCGGCCCGGGAGGGCGCCCCGATGGCTCCGCGCCGCATCGCGCGCTCGGGCGTGCAGGCCGAGGTGCTCGCGAGCCTCGCGCTCGTGATGCTGCTCTCGAGCGCCGCGCTGGCTGCCGTCCTCCTCGCGCACCACGAGCGCTCGCTGCGCGAGCTCGTGGGCCGCGCGCTCGTCGCCGAGGCGCACGCGTCGCGGCCCGCGCTCGAGGCGTTCGTGCCCGGCACGCGCTGGTGGATCGTGCACCCGGACGGGCGCGCCGAGGCGCGCAGCCCGCTCGCGGGCCTGATCGACCCGGCGTCGCGCGCGCTCGCGGACGCGGCGCGCCGCCGGGGCGAGCCGCTCCTCGTCCCGGGCGCGGTCTGGGACCCCATCCGGATCGGCGTCCCGCTCGACGCGCGGGGGCGGGTCGCGGTGGGCTCGCTGCCGCGCGACGCTTCGCTGCGCCTGCGCGCGGCTGCGGCCGGCGTGGTCGCCGCGGTCGTCGCCGCAAACGTCGCGATCTTCACCGCGTTAGGGGCGTGGCTGCTCCGGCGCCGCGTCGTGCGGCCGCTCCAGCGGCTCGCGGGGGTGGCGCGCGCTCTCGCGGCGGGCGAGGCCGGCTCGCGAGCGGCGGTCGAGGGCGTCGCCGAGGCGGCCGCCCTGGCGCGCGCGATGAACGAGATGAGCGAGTCGCTCGAGGAGCGCACGCGCGCCCTCGAGAAGGCGGTGGTGGAGCTGCGCGCGACCAACGCGGACCTCCGCCGCGCGCGCCAGGGTCTGGCGCGCGCGGAGCGGCTCGCCGCGGTGGGCAGGCTGGCCGCCGGGGTCGCCCACGAGATCGGGAACCCGATCGGCGCCATCCTCGCGCTGGTGGACCTGGCCGCGCGCGACCCCGGGCTCGCGCCCACGAGCCGCGAGCAGCTCGAGCGGGCCGGGCGCGAGGGGGGCCGCGTCCGCGCGATCCTGCGCCAGCTTCTCGACTTCTCCCGCCCCCCGCTCGCGACGCCGGGCCCGGTGGACCTCGCCGCGGCGGCGGAGCAGGCGGTCGCGCTCGTGGCACCGCAGCGCCGCTACGAGGGCGTGGCGTGGAGCGTCGTGCGCGAGCCGGGCGCGCCGACGGCGTCGGCGGACGCGCAGGCGGTCGCGCAGATCCTGCTGAACCTCCTCGTGAACGCGGGCGACGCCGTGCGCGGGCGCGCCTCGCGGAAGGTGGAGGTGCGCGTGCGGCCCGCCTACGCGGCGCGCCGCCGCGACGACGAGCCGGGCGTCCCCGCGCCCGCCCGCGACGCGCCCGACGCCGTCGAGTGTCTGATCCAGGACGACGGCGGCGGGATCGACCCGGCCGATCGGGAACGGATCTTCGATCCGTTCTTCACGACCAAGCCCCCCGGCGAGGGCACCGGGCTCGGGCTCGCGAACGCGGCCCTCCTCGCCGGCGAGCTCGGCGGCTCCCTGGAGCTGGTGGAGCCCTCGCCCGGTTTCGCGACGGCCTTCGCGCTGCGCCTTCCCTCCCGACGCGCGGAGCCGGGCGCGCGCACGCGCGCCGCGCAAGCCGCTGCGCACCGCGCAGCCGGTTGCGCAGCCGACACCCCCCTTCCCGCGGGCGGCCCCGACAAACCTCAAGCGGACCGCTGAGTTCGCCGATTCCTCCGGTGGGCACGGGCCTTGCTCGGGGGAGCCCGTGGTCACGGGAGGCCGCATGCATCGCGCACGCTCTGGCTTCACGGTCGTGGAAGTGGCGCTCGTGTGCGTGGTCATCGCGATCATCGCGGCGATCGCCGTCCCGTCGTGGCGCGGCATGCGCGCGAACATGAGCCTGCGCTCCGCGGCGGGCATCGTGAACGACGCGCTCTCGCTGGCGCGCGCGCGCGCCATCGCGAGCGGGCACTACTACGTCGTCTACTTCAACACGGGCGTGGGCGGCGGCACCGACATCTGCGGCAACGCGCTCGTGGACGCGAACGGAAACCCCGCCCCGGTCGCCGTGATCGACGACGGGGAGCCCGGCAGCGCCGACCAGAACTGCTGCATCGACGCCGGGGAAGCCGTCGAAACGAAGCCGGCGATCGCGGGCGTGCAGTGGGGCGCCTCCGCCGCGACGGTGCGCGCGCCGGGCGAGCCCGTGGCCGCAGACGCGGTGTACGCGAGCGGCTCCAGCTTCTTCGACCCGGGCGGCGCGCAGACCGAGTGGGTGGCGTTCCGGCCGGACGGGGTGCCGGTCGGGTTCGCGGACAACGGCGGGCCCTGCGTCTTGGGCCGGGTAGGCACCGGCGGCGGCGCCATCTACCTCACCAACGGCGACCGCGACGTCGCGACCGTGCTGACCTCGCTCGGCACGACGCGCACGCACTCCTGGGAGGCGGCGGGGGCACAATGGACCGACTGAGCGACGAGCGCCGGCGCGGCGGCTTCACCCTGGTCGAGCTCATGCTCGCCGTGGCCCTCCTCTCGCTGGGCCTGATCTCGATGCTCGCGCTCCAGCTCCACGCGATGCGAGGCAGCCAGCTCGGCCGTCACTACAGCCAGGCCGGCCAGATCGCGCGCGACCAGCTGGAGCTGCTCCAGCGGCTTCCGTGGGACGACGCGGGCGCGCAGCCGACCGGCTGGACGGCCCCCGTCACCGAGTACGCGACGGTGGACGGGGCGAACGGGCAGGAGCAAGAGCAGGCCTACACCGTGTCCTGGCAGATCACCCCGGACCCCGCGCGGCCGACGCTCCTGCGGGAGATCTCCGTCCGGGTGCTGTGGTACGAGCCGAACGACGACCCGAACCAGCCGCCGATCCGCCGCTACGCGGTCAGCAGCATGAAGTACAACGAGAACTGAGCATGCGGCGCGGATTCACTCTCGTCGAGCTGCTGGTCTCCATGGCGATGCTGAGCGTGGTGTCGGTCTACCTCACGCAGATGCTGGTGCAGCAGAACCGGGCGTACAGCGTCGTCGACCAGATCACTGAGATCCAGAACAACACGCGCGCGATCGCCTCGCTGATGGAGCAGGAAGCGCGCGGGACCGGGCTCATGGTTCCCGAGTCCGCGGCGGTCTGCGGGATCGACCAGAGCAACGGCCCCGACCTGCTCTACCTGACCGACTCGGACGCCATGCGCTTCGAGAGCGCGGGCGCCGGCGTGGCGGGCCCGGGCTCGGGCTACGGCGCGCAGGTCGTCGGCGCGCTCGCGCTCGGGATCGGCACGGTGACGGCCGTCGTGGACGACGTCGTGATCGACGGCGGCGCCTATTACGACACCACCGGCGACGGCGTCACCGACGCCGACTTCCAGCTGAACGGCGGGGCGATCATCGTCGACGCCTCGAACGCGGAGCGCGGCAGCGCGTGCGGGGTCGTGCGGGCCGTCGACACGGTCGGAAAGCGGCTGACGATCGACGTCGAGTCGACGCTCGCCGCCGGGGCGGGCGGGTCGCTCGTGATCGTGCCCGCGCACCGATACGCGCTGAGCGCGCAGGGCCAGCTCACCCGCAACGGCGTCGTCCTCGCCGAGGACGTGGAGGACCTCCAGTTCGCGCTCTTCTACGACGACGACGGCGACGGCGTGATGGACGCGGCGAACCTGGAGTACCCCGGCGGCGTGAACGCGACGGGCGCGGGGCCCCTCTACGTCTCGGGGGACTGGAACAACGAAGAGCTGCGCGAGATCCGCTTCGGGTTCGTCGTGCGCAGCCGGATGGAGGACCTGAACGGCCCGCGGGGCACGTTCCAGGTGCTCGAGGGCACGAACCGCCAGCCGGTGGCCGGCGTCGACGGCTTCCGCCGGCGCGCGTACACCGCGGTCGTGCGGCCGCGCAACGTGGGCCGGTTCTAGGCGAGGGCGGAGGAGCGACGATGCGCATGGCGGACCGGCGTCGCGAGGGGGGCTCGGCCCTCTTCGTCGCGGTGATGATGCTGCTCTTCATGATGTTCCTCGGCCTCACGGCCCTCGACCGCGTCACGCGCGACCGGCAGGTCGCGGGCTACCAGAACCGCTCGCGCAGCGCCTTCTACAGCGCCGAGGCGGGCGTGGCGGACGCGCGCAGCCGCGTGCGGGCGGTGGGCAGCCGCGCGGAGACGCCGGCGTTTCCGACGCAAGGAACGCCGACCTACCTCGGTTCCACCGCGCTCTACGACCGCGAGGCGAGCCGGCCGCGCTTCTTCGGCGACCCCGACGCCAACCCGCCGATCCGGTACGTCGGCGACACCGGCACGGGCGGGGAGGGCGGCAACCTGCAGATGAAGGGCCAGAAGTTCGCCGGAACGCTCTGGCAGATCAACGTCGCCGGCGAGAGCGCGGACGGGTCCCAGGCGCGCATCGAGGTGATGGAGGTCCGCGTCCTCAGCACCGGGTACTGAGAGCGATCGGGGGGGAGCCATGCGAAGAGATTTCGTCGCGCTGGCAGCGGCCGCGCTGCCGGCGCTCGTGGCGATCGGGTGCGGGGGCGACGGCGACGAGGCCGTCGCGCGCCGCTCGATGGCGCCGGCCGCGCGGCCCGCGCAGGATGCGGCGGACGGCAACCACCCGCCCGTCGTGGAGCGCGTCTCGCTCGTGCCGCGGGACCCGCGGCCGGGCGAGCGCGTCCAGGCCGTGGCGGAGGTCAGCGATCCCGACGGCGACGCCGTGCGCCTCTCGTACGAGTGGAGCCTCGACGGGCGCCCGCTCCAGGTGCGGGGCGACGCCTTCGAGGGCCGCGCGGAAAAGGGAAACGCGCTCGAGGTCCGCGTCGTGGCCAGCGACGGCTTCGCGAAGAGCGCGGCGTCCACGGCGCGCGCTCGCTTCGGCAACCAGCCGCCGATCCTGCAAGGGCTGTCCTACACGGGCGCGAGCAAGCTGGTGCCCGGCGATCCGCTCGTGGTCGAGCCGGTCGCCTCGGACCCCGACGGCGACGAGCTCGAGTTCGAGTACACCTGGTTCGTGAACGGCGAAGAGGTCGAGGACGTCGAGGGCGCGAGCTTCCCCACGTCGAAGGTACGGCGCGGCGATCGCGTGCGCGTGCGCGTCGTGGCCGACGACGGCACGGACGAGAGCGCGCCGCTCGAGGGCGTCGAGCTCGTGGCGGAGAACTCGCCGGCCCGCTTCAAGGGCGTCCCGGACGCGACGCGGGACGGTGACACGTTCCGCTGGGCCTTCGAGGCCGAGGACCCCGACGGCGACACCCGCCTGCGCTTCCGGCTCGTCGAGGCGCCGAGCGGCATGACCATCGACCCCGTGCTCGGGACGGCCAGCTGGCGGCCGGGCCCGAGCCAGGCCGGGGTGCACCCGATCGAGGTCGCGGTGGCCGATGCGTACGGGGACGGCGCCTCGATCCGCTTCCAGATCACGGTGAGCCAGGGGGCGCGCGAGGAGTCGGCCGCGCCTCCGGCCGCGTCTGCGGAGGAGTGAAGCGGGCTGCGCACCGCGCAGCGCGCTTCGCAGCAAGACGCCTGCACGGCCCGACGCCGCTTCGGAAACACGCGTGGATCCGGTGACTTACGCGATCTCGGCCCTGGCACGCGGCTTGCGAAGGCCGCACCTGGCGCGCCCCGGCGCGCCGCTCGAGAAGGAGGCCGTCATGACCCGCAAGCCCCGCGCGAGCCGATTCCTCGTCGCCCTCGCGGCCTGCGCTGCGCTCGTCTCGGCGCGCGGGAGCCTCGCGCAGGACGACACGGTGCTCTTCTCGACGAACGTGGCGCCGAACGTGCTCATGATCCTCGACAACTCGGGGTCGATGAACGAGATCGTCTGGCACCCCTCGTTCGACCCGAACGCGACGTACTCGTGCGCCAACTGGAGCCCCACCGACACCATCTTCATCAGCGGCAACACCAGCGTGACGGCGTGTGGGCGCACGCGGACCCTGTACCACGACAACAAGACCGGCTTCGACACGCGGTACCGCGGCAACTACCTGAACTGGCTGTTCAGCCCGGCGGCGGACGCCGCCTACGCCGAAATCCAGCAGGGGAGCAACGGCTTCCCCTCGAGCTGCGTGGGCGGGGCCGCGTACGCGAAGTACCAGCGCTCGCGCTTCACCGCCGCGAAGCAGGCGGTGAAGGAGATCGTCTGCGAGGTCAACCTCGTGAAGGACGTGCGCTTCGGGCTCGCCGTCTTCCGCGCGCCGGGGAGCGGCGCGGGCAACGACCCGAACGGCGGCTTCGTCGTGGAGCCGGTCGACTTCTACAACTCCGGCCAGGCGGCCGACTTCGACTCCGCGCTCCAGTCGATCGACCCCGACAGCTGGACGCCGCTCGGCGAGATGCTGTTCCAGGCGTACACCTACTTCATGAGCCGAACCGACTCGCAGCGACCCTTCGGGAAGGACGGCGTCACGCGCTTCCCGAAGTACAGCTACCGGGCGTCGAGCTCGGGCGTCGGCGGCGAGTTCACGACGAGCCAGTTCCCCGACAGCCCCGTCCAGTACGCCTGTCAGAAGAACTTCGTCATCCTGATCACGGACGGCGAGCCGACGCGCGACAGCTTCGAGCTCAAGAACCCGACGAACACGACCGCCGGCTTCGCCGACTTCGTGAGCAAGCTGATCGGCGACTACAGCCCGGACGGCGAGGTCGAGTACCAGGACGACCTCATCTGCGCGGACTGCCAGTCGGCGTTCTACCTCGACGACATCGCGCTCTACATGCGCCAGAACGACTTCCGCCCGGACATGGACGGCGACCAGCTGATCGACACCTACACGGTGGGCTTCACGACGGGCTCGCTCGCGAACTCGCTGCTCCAGCGCACCGCGACGAACGGGAACGGCATCTTCTTCCACGCCAACAACGCGGAGCAGATGCGGCAGGCGATCGTGGACGCCTTCATCGACATCATCGAGAAGTCGCAGAGCTTCACCGCGGCGACCGTGCCGGCGACGCGCACCGCGGCGGGCGAGAAGCTGTACGTCTCGCTCTTCATCCCGTCGGCGAAGACGCCGTACTGGGAGGGCCACCTGCGCAGCTACACGATCACCGGCGGCGGCGAGATCCTCGACCGCTTCGGGAACTGCGCGCTCGACGACCCGTCCGGCCAGTGCTTCTCGGGTCCGTTCCTCCCCGACGCGGAGCCCTTCTGGGACGCCGGCGCGGAGATCGACGACCCGGCGTCGCGCAGCCTGTACACGACGAAGATCGTGGGCACCGCGCCGGCGCTCGTGCCCTTCACCGACGCGCTGCAGGCGACCGACCTCGGCGTCACGTACCCCCCGGTCGTCCCGTACCCCTTCAGCACCGCGCTGAACGCCGAGGGTCTCACCGACGAGATCGTCGCGAACGTCCGCGGGTGCGAGTTCGGGACGGGCGTCCTCACCACGGACGTCTCCACGCCGAAGGCCTGCACGAACCGCTACTGGCTGCTCGGCGACATCTTCCACTCCAACCCGATCGTGGTCGGCGCGCCGGCGCTGTTCGTGCCGGAGGATTCGTACAAGAAGTTCGCGCAGGACTTCGCCAAGCGGGACCGCGTGATCTACGCCGGGACCAACGACGGGTTCTTCCACGGCTTCCTGGCGGGCGTCTGGGACGACGCCGCCACGCCGGCGGGCTACGACGCCGGTACGGGCGAGGAGCTCTTCGGCTTCATGCCGTGGACGTCGCGCGGCGTGATCGAGAACCTCCCGCTCGACACGGGCGGGCGCGACTACTACTTCGCGGACGGATCCGCCACGGTCTCGGACGTGTGGCTCTACTCGAGCGCCACGAACGCGAACAAGCTCGCCGACGGCAGCGAGTGGCGCACCGTCGCCATCTCCGGCATGCGGCAGGGCGGCAACCAGGTGTTCGCGCTCGACGTCACCGACCCGAGCGGGGCGACGTACGACTACCCCGGCTACATGTGGGAGTACCCCGCCGAGAACGCCCCGGCGTCGCTCAAGGCGACGATGGGCCAGACCTGGTCGGAGCCCATCATCACCCGCGTCAAGCTGAAGGTGGGCGGCAACAACAACGCGGGCGCGGGCTTCGAGCGCTGGGTCGCGATCTTCGCGGGCGGCTACGACGCGACCGGCGATCCGAACAACCCGACGGCGTACAGCTCGAGCGCGACCGCCGGCCGCTCGATCCACATCGTGGACGTGAAGACCGGGAAGACGATCGCGATGAAGCGCTTCAACGCGACGGCGCTGCCGACCGACCCCGAGTCGCAGATGCGCTATGCGATCGCGTCCACGCCGGCGGTCTACGACCTCGACTTCGACGGCTACGCGGACGTGATCTACGTCGGCGACCTGGGCGGGAACGTCTGGCGCTGGGTCATCCACGCGATCGGCGAGGACCGCGCCAACGACGGCACCGGCCTGGTGACGCAGCCGGCCTGGCCGTTCCGGAAGTTCTTCGACGCGCCCGAGTGGCAGGCGACCGGCAGCTCGCCGCTCCACTACAAGAGCTTCTTCTACGCGCCCGCGGCGACCCTGCGGAGCGGCACCCTGTGGCTCGCGTTCGGGAGCGGCGAGCGCGCGAACCTCCAGTTCCTGCCCACGACGGCCAACATCGGCGACAACAACCGCTTCTACGTGATCACGGACCCCGATCCGATGGAGGCCTCCGCGCTGCCGCCCGTCACGGTCACGGAGACGCTCCTCCAGAACGTGACGTCGGCGTCGAGCGCCACGCTCGCGCCGGGGCAGCGCGGCTACTACCTGGTGGCGGCGAACGGGGAGAAGTTCGTCACGAACGTCGACATCTTCCTCTACTACGTGTTCGCGGCCTCGTTCACGCCCACCGTCGCGACCGATCCCTGCACGATCGGCGGCCAGTCGACCCTCTACGTGTTCAAGGTGTACAACGCGGAGGGCTTCTTCGACGACGGCAGCGGGACGCTCGACCGCACCGAGGACCTGGGCAAGGGCCTTCCGACCGACCCGCGGATCACGGTGGGCACCGAGGGTGACAGCTCGAACCGCGTGATCGTGAACAAGCAGGGCGGCGAGGTGCTCAACTTCGAGGCCCCGCCCGGGTTCAAGGCGTACGGGATGTACTACTGGCGGGAGCTCACCGAGTGAGCGGGCTCCCCGGGAGGTGTGTCATGGACCGCTTCGCACGCACGCTGGCTCGGCGCGCCGGGCTCGTCGCCGCCGCGCTCGCCCTCGCCGTCGCGGCCCCGGGTGCGGGGGCGGGCAGCTTCGGCATCGTGGTCGAGAAGGGCGCCGGGTCCCTGGTGCTCTCCGACGGCCGCACCGTGATCCTGACGCCCACGACGCGCTTCTTCGACGCGGACGGAAAGCCCACCACGCTGGCCGCCCTCCCGGTCGCAGAGGTCGACGGGGCGATGGTGCGCCCGCGCGGCGCGACGGTGGAGATCGAGGGCGCCGCCGTAGCCGGCGGGCTGCGTGCCGAGCGCGTCTCGCTGGTGCGGGCGCTCCCGAACTAGACCGGGGCCGCGCACGGGCGCGCGCGTCGCCGCGTGGGCGGCTCGCGCGGCGGCACGTGCGGGGCGGCGCGCGAGCGGGGCGGCGGCGCGAGCGGGGCGGCGGCGCGAGCGCGGCGCACCGCCTCAGCTCCGCAGCCCGTACTCCTTGATCTTGTACAAGAGCGCGCGATGGCTGATCCCGAGGAGGCGCGCCGCGTGCGTGCGGTTGCCGCCGGTCGCCTCCAGCGCCTGCGCGATGAGGCGCGTCTCGAGCGCGCGGCGCGCCCGGCGAAGCGAGAGATCCTCGGGCGCCCGCGCGCTGGGCTCCGGCGCCCCGGCCGCCGCGGCCGCCACGCCGGCCGGGAGATCGGCCAGCGTGAGCCGGTCGCCGCGCGCGAGGATCACGGCGCGCTCGAGCACGTTCTCGAGCTCGCGCACGTTGCCCGGCCAGTCGTAGGCGACGAGGCGCCCGAGCGCGGCGTCGTCCACGCCGCGCACCGGCTTTCCCAGCGTCGCGCGGGCGCGCGCGAGGAAGTGGTCGACGAGGAGCGGGATGTCCTCGCGCCGCTCGCGCAGGGGCGGCACCGCGACGCGCACCACGTCGAGTCGGTAGAAGAGGTCCTCGCGGAAGCGGCCGGCCGCCACCTCGGCCTCGAGGTCGCGCGCGGTGGCGGCGATGACCCGCACGTCGACGCGCCGGGGCTTCGACTCGCCGACGGGGCGGATCTCCTCGTCCTGCAGGACGCGCAGGAGCTTCGCCTGGAGCGCGAGCGGGAGCTCCCCGATCTCGTCGAGAAAGAGCGTCCCGGCGTCGGCCTCGCTGAACAGGCCGCGCCGCGCCCGGTCTGCCCCGGTGAAGGCCCCGCGGGCGTGGCCGAACAGCTCGCTCTCGAGCAGCGTCTCGGGGATCGCCGCGCAGTTCACCGCGACGAACGCCTCCGCGCGGCGCGGCGACTGCGCGTGGATGGCGCGCGCGAGCACCTCCTTCCCGGTCCCGCTCTCGCCCAGGAGGAGGACGGTGGCCTTGAACTCGGCGGCGCGCTCCACGACCTCGAGCACTTCGATCATTCCGCGCGAGGCGGCCACGATCGGCCGCTCGCCCACGGCCCGCTCGACGTCGCGCCGCAGCAGCGCCGTGCTGCGCCGCAGGCGCTCGCGCTCGCGCGCCTTGCGCAGCGCGAGGAGGAGCTCGGCGGGCTGGAACGGCTTCGCCAGGTAGTCGTACGCGCCGCGCCGGAGCGCCTCCACCGCGAGGTCCGCGGAGCCGTACGCCGACATCAGGATGACGGTCGTCCCGGGCACGCGGCGCAGGATCTGGGGCAGGAGCTCGAGCCCGTCCTGGCCGGGCATCCGCAGGTCGCAGAGGACGACGTCCACGGGCTGGGCCTCGAGCGCGGCGAGCGCCGCGGTCCCGTCCCGGGCGCCCGTCACCTCGTAGCCCTCGGCCGCGAGCACGAGCTCGAGGCTCTCGCGCAGCGTCTCGTCGTCGTCCGCGATCAGGATGCGCTCGGCCATGCCCGCTCCCGAGCGCCCTTATCGGACGCCCGCCGCACGGGGTGAGGGGGGGCGCCCGCGCCGGACGGGGCCGCTGCGGCCCTTCTGCGCCCCAGCGCAGTGTGACGCGCGACACCATGAGGCGGAGGCAAGCCGCCTCAAGTGACCGGAAGTGGCCGCCGATACGCACGGTCGGCCGGGCCGGCAGGCCCGCGGACGGCGAGGCTACTCGCGACCGGAGGGGGGGACGTGCCGGGGAACAACGTCCAGAAGTTCCGCGAGTCGCTCATGATGAGCAAGGCGGAGCTCGCGCGAAAGGCGGGCCTCTCGACGCTCACGATCGACCGCATCGAGGCGGGCCGCCCGTGCCGCCTCGACACGAAGCGCAAGATCCTCCTCGCGCTCGGCCTCAAGGTGTCCGACAAGGACCGCGTGTTCGGCGTCGGCGATGGACCGCTCGCCCCGCCGGCGGTCGTCTCGGCCTCGGTCGCGGATCCCGCTCTGCGCCCCTAGGCGCGAGAGGAGGCACGTCGTGCAGCTTCCGTTCCGCATGGGAAAGTCGAAGTCCCTCGTCGGGCTCGACATCGGCTCGTCGTCCGTGAAGGCCGTGGAGCTGGCCGTCAAGCCGAAGGGCCTCGAGCTGCTCCACCTCGGCGTCGCGAAGCTGCCGCCCGAGGCCATCGTCCAGGGCGCGTTCCTGAACGCGGGCGCGATCACCGAGGCCGTCCGCGAGGCGATCGACGCCGGCGGCATCAAGACGAAGACCGTCGCGACGGCGGTTTCCGGGCACTCGGTGATCGTGAAGAAGATCAGCCTTCCGACCATGACGCGGGAGGAGCTCGAGGAGTCGATCCGCTGGGAGGCGGAGCAGTACATCCCGTTCGACATCAACGAGGTCAACCTCGACTTCCAGATCCTCCACACCGGCGAGCAGGAAGGGCAGATGGACGTCCTCCTCGTCGCCGCGAAGAAAGACCTCATCGACGACTACGTCCACGTGATCACGGACGCGGGCCTGCGGCCCGCCGTGCTCGACGTGGCGGCGTTCGCGGTCGAGAACGCGTTCGAGGGCAACTATCAGGTGCCGGCGAACGAGGTCGTCGCGCTCGTCAACGTGGGATCGCAGACCGTCAACATCAACATCCTCGCGAAGGGCGCGCCGGCCTTCACGCGCGACATCTCGACGGGCGGCAACGCCTTCACCGAGGAGATCCAGAAGGCGCTCTCGGTCAGCTGGGAAGAGGCGGAGCGCATCAAGATCGGGGGGCGGGCGCGCGAGGAGAGCCACGACGTCGTTCCGCACGAGGTGGAGCAGGCGGTGCGCGGCGTGACCGAGAACGTGATCGGCGAGATCTCCCGCTCGCTCGACTTCTTCGCAGCCACCGCCGCGGACAGCCGCATCAGCCGCGTGATGGTGGCCGGCGGGGGCTCGCGGGTCTCCGGCTTCGAGTCGGTGTTCCAGGGCAAGACCAACCTCCCGGTCGCGCGGCTGAATCCGCTGGAGCGGGTCGTGTCGACCCACAAGATCGACGCCGACCTCCTCGAGGAGTGGGGGCCGTCGCTCGCGGTCGCGGTCGGGCTCGCGATGCGAAGGGTGGAGGCGTGATGCTCGAGATCAACCTACTTCCGGTTCGCGAGGAGAAGCGCAAGGCGGACCTCCGCCAGTTCGGCCTGCTGCTCGCGGGCACCTTCGCCGGCTCGATCGTGCTGGCCGGGATGGCGCACACGAAGCTCATCGCCGACGTGGCGGGCACGCGCTCGTCGCTGGCCGACCTCCAGCGCGAGATCGACAAGTTCAAGCCCCAGCTCGAGCAGGTGGAGCGCTACCGGGCCACGAAGCAGGCGATCGAGGCCAAGCTCGCGGTGATCGAGCGCCTCGAGCGCTCGCGCTCCGGGCCGGTCCACATGCTCGAGGAGCTCTCGCTCCACGCGCCCGAGCGGCTCTGGCTCACGAACCTCGAGGCGGAGCAGGGGCAGATGAGCGTGAAGGGCATGAGCCTCGACAACGAGCTCGTGGCGCTCTTCATGACCTCTCTGGGCAGCTCGCGGTACTTCGAGAACGTCGAGCTCAAGGAGACCGAGGCGAAGGAGGTCGACGGCCTGCGCCTGAACGCGTTCCAGGTGAACGCGTCCATCGTGGTGCCCGGCGACCCCGAAGAGGCGGCGGACCCGGCGCCCGCGCCGCCGGCGGCCGGCGCGAAGCGCGGCGCGCCCGCGTCCACCGGGCGGTAGGAGGAGGCGATGGACCTCGGCCTCGAACAGTTCGGCCAGCACCTCGAGCGGCTCGGCAAGGTCCCGCGGGCGTACCGCATCGCGCTCCTGCCGGTCGTGGCCCTGCTCGTCGGCGGCCTCTACACCTGGCTGCTCTACATGCCCAAGGCGGACGACCTCGAGCGGCTGCGAGGCGAGCAGCTCCAGCTGCAGCGGCGGCTCAACGAGGTGCGTTCGGTCGCCGCGAACGTGGACAAGTTCCAGGCGGAGATCGGCGAGCTCGAGCGCAAGCTCCAGATCGCGCTGCGCCAGCTTCCGGACAGCAAGCAGCTGCCGGTGCTGCTCACCGACGTGAACACGCTCGGGAAGACGTCGGGCCTCGAGATGAAGGCGTTCCGGCCGGGGCCGGAGGTGAAGCGCGACTTCTACGCCGAGGTCCCGATCGAGATCGAGTTCGTGGGCCGCTTCCACGACGTCGCTCGCTTCTTCGACGAGATCTCGAAGCTGCCCCGCATCGTGAACATCAACCAGCTCGACGTGAAGATCGACGACGAGAGCGCGCTCGAGACCGTGCTCAAGGTGAGCGGCGAGGCGGTCACGTTCCGCTTCCTCGATCCGACCGAGGTGCCGCCCCAGGAGGAGACCGGCGCCAAGGGCAAGGGGCCGGCCGCGCGCGGCAAGCCGCAGGGCAAGACGGCGGCGTCTCACGGGACGCCGGCGAAGCGGGGGCAGGGATGAGGACGGTTCGACTCGGAGGGGTCCTGCTCGCGGTGGTCCTGCTGGTCGGGACCGGCTGCCAGAACGAGCGCACGGGGCCGGACGCGGCGAGCTACGAGAAGCAGCGCGCCGAGATCATCGCGCGGCGCCAGGCCGGGAAGCCGGCCGGCGGGCAGGGCCAGGCCGAGGCGGCGCCCGCGCCGCCCGGCGCCGGCATCGGCGCGGTGGCGGACGGCCGCGCGTACGACGCCAAGAACAAGCGCGATCCGTTCCGCTCGTTCGTGCTCGACCGGCTGAAGGAGCTCGAGGCCCAGGCCAAGGGCCCGCTCGAGCAGTTCGACCTCAGCCAGCTCACGCTGCAGGGCGTCGTGTGGCAGGCCGCGCGGGCGCGCGGCCTCGTCGCCGACCCGTCCGGGCAGGTCTACATCGTCCGCGAGGGAGATCCGATCGGGACGAATCAGGGCTCGGTGGTCCGCATCGACGACAACCTCATGCTCGTGCGCGAGACGTACATCGACACCATGGGCGAGCCGACGACGAAGGAAACCGAGATGCGCGTTCGCCGGAACCAGGAGGGGTGAGTTCCATGACGGCTAGCGGATTCGATCGACTGGCTCGGGGGGTGCGCGGGGTCGCGGCAGCGGCCCGCGCCGGCCTCGCCGTCCTGGTGCTCGGCTGCGCGACCGCGCCCGGCTCGGACGAGGCGTCGGCGCCGGACGCCGGCGCGATGGTGCTGAGCGAGGTGCGCGTCGCGCGCGACGCGTCCTCGACGGTCGTGGGGCTGTACGGCCTCTCGGCCCCGGAGCTCGAGGACTTCCGCCAGGAGCAGCCGCCGCGCATCGTGGTCGACCTCGACGGCGTGACGCCGGGCGCGGGTGCGACGGGCGCGGCGGTCTACGACGGCACGGTGGAGGAGGTGACGGTGGCCGCGGTGGAGGGCCCCTCCGGCACGCCGCGGACGCGCGTCGAGCTCACCCTGGCCAAGGCCGCCGACTACGACGTGGTGGCGCTCGCCGACCACGTGGAGGTGCGCGTCACTCCGATCGCGGAGCCGGCGCAGCCGGCCGCCGCGCCGCAGCCGGTGCCCACCGCCTCGGGACCGCCTGCCACCCGCCTCGCGGCCGTCGCGGGCGGGGTCGAGGGCGGCGGCACGGTCGTGCGCCTCCAGGCGGACGGCCCGATCGCGGACGCGAAGCACTTCCCGCTCAGCGACCCCGAGCGGCTCGTGATCGACCTCCCGGGGCTCGCGAGCGAGGCGCCGCCGGCGCGCGAGATCGGGACGTCGCAGGTGAAGCGGGTGCGCGTCGGGTCGCACGAGGGCAAGGTGCGCGTCGTGGTCGACGGCACGGGCCCGGGCTCGCTCGCGGGCGCGCAGGTGGCGCCCACGGCCGACGGGCTCGCGATCGCGTTCGGCGGCGCGAAGCTGCCGAGCGGCCCGACCGCGTCGGCTCCCGCGGCGCCCGGCGCCGCCAAGCCGGCGACGGCGCACGCGCGCGCCGAGGTGCTCGGCGTCCAGTTCGACGCGCACGAGGACCAGGAGCGCGTCGGGATCCTGACGAGCGCCGCGGCCGAGTACCACCTCATGACGCCGGACGACGAGACGCTGGTCGTGAGCTTCCCGGACGCGACGATCGATCCGGACGCCGCGATCCGCGTCGCGCCCGAGAAGGGGCGGTCGGTCTCGCTCGTGACCGCGTTCCAGCAGCCCGAGGCGACCCCGCCGGAGGTGCGCGTGGTGGTGCGCCGCGCCCGCGGCGTGACGCCGAAGCTGCACCGGGAAGGCACGGTGCTCTTCCTCGACTTCCCGAAGTCGCAGGACGTCGCCGCCGGCGTGCCGATGCTGTCCGGGGCGAAGGCGGCCGAGGCCGTCGAGAAGGGCGCTCCCGCCAAGCCGGGCGCGGACGCCGCGCCCGCCTCGCTCGAGGACGCGACCGGCGACGAGGCGCTCTCCATGCTGCAGGAAGGCGGCATGGTCGAGCAGAAGAAGTACACCGGGCGCCGCGTGTCGCTCGACTTCAAGGAGGTCGAGATCGCCGACGTGCTGCGGCTCATCGCCGACGTCTCGGAGCTCAACATCATCGCGGGCGACGAGGTGAAGGGCGAGGTGACGATCCGCCTGGTCGACGTGCCCTGGGACCAGGCGCTCGACGTGATCCTCCTGACCAAGGGCCTCGGATTCGTGCGGGTGGGCAACGTGCTCCGCATCGCGCCGGCCGACGTCCTCAAGGCCGAGGAGGAGGCGCGCCTCCAGGAGAAGCGCGCCAAGGAGAAGCTCGAGGATCTCGTGGTGAAGCTGCAGCCCGTCAACTACGCGGCGGTGAAGGACGTCGCGAAGATGGTGCAGCGGCTCCTCACGGCGCGCGGGACGGTGGACATCGACGCCCGCACGAACACGCTGATCATCAAGGACATCGGGTCCGTGATCGACGAGGCCACCGCCCTCGTGAAGGCAATCGACACGCAGACGCCGCAGGTGCTGATCGAGTCGAAGATCGTGGAGGCCAACCTCGACTTCTCGCGCGAGCTGGGCGCCGTCTGGGCGTTCGGCGCGCAGCCGCTGATCGACGGGTTCGACGAGGGCAGCGGCGACCGGCGCGACCTCGGCGGGAACGACGTCCGCTTCCACGACAACTCGCTGCTGACCGACTTCACGGAGACCTTCAACCACGTGTCGGTGTCGAACCCGATCACGAGCCTGGCCAACGGCCTCGTGGACTTCGGCGCCTTCCTGCTGGACGAGAAGCTCAACGTGGAGCTCCGCATCGAGGCGGCCGAGAGCAACGGCGAGGGCAAGGTGATCTCGAGCCCGCGCGTGGTCACCCTGGACAACCGCCGGGCGACGATCGCGCAGGGTATCTCGATCCCGTTCCAGACGTTCGAGAACGGCGACGCCAAGCTCGAGTTCATCGACGCGGTGCTGAAGCTGGACGTGACGCCGCACATCACGGCGGACCGCAGCATCATCATGAAGCTGGACGTGAAGCGGAACGCGCCGGACGACAGCGTGCAGACGCCGACCGGCTCGCCGGCGATCGCGAAGAACGAGGCCACCACCGAGACGCTCGTGAAGGACGGCCAGACGCTCGTGATCGGCGGCATCTACGTGGTGCAGAAGGCCGATCGGCACTCGGGGGTCCCGTACTTCCAGAACATCCCGGTGCTCGGCTACGCGTTCCGGAACAACGAGGTCCGGGACCTCCGGAAGGAGCTCCTGGTCTTCGTGACGCCGCGGATCGTGGTGAACCCGGAGGTCGCCAGCTAGGCGCTCGGGGGCGCACCCGCGCGGCGGGCGCCGCCCGCCGCGCGTACGCGGCTCGGCTCGGGCGGGGGAGAGGGGCGCCTCTCCCCCGCCTTGCCGTTCGCGCCCGTTATCTTCGCGCGGTGGAGCGCCGGACCGTCTGGCTGGTCGGGATGATGGGCGCGGGGAAGTCCGCGGTGGGCCGGGCCCTCGCGCAGCGCCTCGGGCGCCCCTTCGTCGACAGCGACGCCGAGATCGAGGCGGCCGCCGGCCGGCCGATCCCGGCGATCTTCGCCGCCGAGGGCGAGCCGGGCTTCCGGGCGCGCGAGCGCGCGGTGCTCGCGCAGCTGGCCGGCCGCAACGCCGTCGTCGCCCTCGGCGGCGGCGCGATCGCGCAGCCCGGCGCGGGACGGCTCCTCGCGCGCAGCGGCCGCGTCGTGTGGCTGCGGGCGTCGCCGCGCACCCTGCTCGCGCGCGTCGGCGACGGCGCGGGCCGGCCGCTCCTCGCGGGTCGTGACGAGCGCGGCCGCCTGCGCGAGCTCGCGCGCTTGCTGAAGGCGCGTGCCCGCCACTACGCTGCGGCCGACCTCGCCGTCGAGACCGACGGTCTCGCGGTGGAGGCCGTCGCGGCCGAGATCGCGGCGTGGCTCGGGCGGGAGGAGCGGGGGGTGGCCCACGGCCTGCGCCGGGTGCCGGTGGCGCTCGGCGAGCGCAGCTACGAGGTGCGCATCGGCTGGGGCTCCCTGGCCGGGCTCGGCGCCGCGGTGGCCGAGGCGGTCGACGCCACGCGCGCGCTCGTCGTCACGGTGCCGCCGGTCGGGCGCCGCTACGCCGCCGCGGCGCTGCGCTCGCTGCGCGCGGCGGGGCTCCCGGCGACGCGCTTCGACGTCCCCGACGGCGACCGCAGCAAGAGCCTCGCGCAGGTCGCCCGGCTCTACGAGGCGTTCCTCGACGCGGGCGCCGACCGGAGCAGCGTCGTGATCGCGCTCGGCGGCGGCATGGTGGGCGACCTCGCCGGGTTCGCCGCGGCGACGCTCCTGCGCGGCCTTCCGCTCGTCCAGGTTCCGACCACGCTCCTCGCCATGATCGACTCCTCGCTCGGCGGGAAGACGGGCGTGAACCTTCGGCGCGGGAAGAACCTCGTGGGGGCGTTCCACCAGCCGCGGCTCGTGTGGGCCGACGCCGCCCTGCTGCGCACGCTCCCGCCGCGCGTCCTCGCGGCCGGGATGGCGGAGGTCGTCAAGCACGGGGCGATCCGCGACGCGGTGCTGTTCGAGCGGCTGGAGCGCGACCTCGAGCGCGTCCTCGCGCTGCGCGACGAGGCCCTCGTCCTCGACGTCCTCGAGCGCGCCGTCGCAGTGAAGGCGGACGTCGTCGCGCAGGACGAGCGCGAGACGGGGCTGCGCGCCCATCTCAATTTCGGCCACACGCTCGGCCACGCCGTGGAGGCGCTGCGCGGCTACCGCGGGATCCTCCACGGGGAGGCGGTCGCGATGGGCATGGTGTTCGCCGCGCGGCGCTCCGAGGCGCTCGGCATCGCCCCGGAGGGCCTCGCCGAGCGGCTGCGGGCGCTCCTCGCGCGGGCCGGCCTCCCCACCGAGCTGCCCGACCTCCCGAGGGCCGCTTATCTCGCGGCGCTGCGCGTCGATAAGAAGAGGCGCGGGACGCGCATCCGCTTCGTCGTGCTGAAGGGCGTCGGCGCGGCGGACACCGTGGCGCTCCGGCCGGAGGAGATCCTGCCGGCCGGGCGCGCGGCGCGGGGCGGACGGCCCCAGCGCCGGCGCGCCGCCGCGCGCTAGGGCAGGGGGAGGAGGGGATTGGAGCTCGCGGACCACACCGGCGAGATCGCGCGGCTGGAGGCCCTCGTCGGCGGCGACCCGGGTGCGCCGGCCTTCCCCGCGCTCGCGGAGGCGAACCGCCGCGCGGGCCGGCTCGAGGAGGCCGAGCGCGTGGCGCGCGAGGGGCTCCTGCGGCGGCCCGAGCAGGTCGCCGGACGGGTCGCGCTCGCGCTCGCGCTGATCGACCTCGGCCGGCTCGCGGATGCGCGCGCGGAGCTCGAGCGCGTCCTGCGCGACGTGCCGGACCATCCGCTGGCGCGCGCCGCGAAGGAGGCGTCGCGCGACCTCGACGCGTCGCTCGACGACCTCGACGATCGCGAGCTCGACGGCGCCTTCGCGAGCGCCGAGCCCGACCTCGACGAGATGGTCGACGCGAATGCGGTCGCGGCGCGCGCGCTGCGCGCCGCCGAGCTCGACGAGCCCGAGGGCTTCCTGCCCGAGGCGGGCTCGCCCTTCGCCACGCGCACCGTCGCCGACCTGCTCGCCCGGCAGGGTCACGAGGCGGAGGCGGCCGCGCTGCGGCGCGCGCTGCACGCGCCGGGCGGCGCCGGCGAGCGAGACCGCGAGCAGGTGCTCGCGACGCTCGAACGCTGGCTCGAGAACGTGCGGAGGCTGCGACGATGAGCTTCGCCTCGGTGCTTCGGTCGATCGTGGACGAGTGCGGGGGCGGCGTCGGCGCCGCGCTCCTCGGCAGCGACGGCATCGCGATCGAGCAGGTGGAGGCGCGCGCCCTGCCGGCGTCGTTCGCCGGTGACGCGGCCGGTGTCGCGGAGGAGGTCGCCGCCCTCGGCGTCGAGTTCGGGCGGATCCTCGAGGAGGCGCGCAAGGCCGCCGACTCCCTCGGAGGCGGCGCCGTCGAGGAGGCGTGCCTGCGCATGACGCGCTTCTGGGTGCTGCTCCGGAGCGTCGACGAGGACGCCTTCCTCGTCCTCGTGCTGGCGCCGGACGGAAACCTCGGAAAGGCCCGCTTCCTGCTGCGGAGCCGCCTCGCGGAGCTGCGCGAGCAGCTCTAGCATCCGCGGCGATGCCGACGCCGCTTCGCATCCTCGCCATCCACGGGCCGAACCTGAACCTGCTCGGGACGCGGGAGCCGGAGGTCTACGGCCGCACGACGCTCGCCGAGATCGACGGGGCGCTCGCGGAGCAGGCGAAGCGCGAGGGCGCGGAGCTGCGCTCCTTCCAGTCGAACCACGAGGGCGAGCTGATCGACCGGCTGCAGGAGGCGCGCGGCTGGGCGTCCGGCGTGCTCATCAACCCCGGCGGCCTGACGCACACCAGCGTCGCCCTGCGCGACGCCCTCCTCGGGCTGGCGCTCCCCGTGGTCGAGGTCCACCTCTCGAACATCTTCGCCCGGGAGGCCTTCCGGCGGCACTCGTACGTCTCCGACGTCGCCGTCGGCGTCGTGACGGGCTTCGGGGCCGCCAGCTACCGGCTCGGGCTCGAAGCCCTGCTCGGCCACCTGCGCCGCGGCTCCTGAGGCGCCCGGGCGCGGGGCTTCCCCCGCGCCGCGGGGGGTCCGCGCCTCAAGGGGCCCCGGGGACGGCCCGATAACGGAGCTGCAGGAGGGGTCGTTGCGCCCTCCCTGCGCCCCGCGTTCCGGTCCGTCCCGGGGGAGCCCCGTTGAAGGTCGACAAGCGGAAGATCCTGCAGTCCGCGCAGAAGCACCTGCAGAAGGGCGCCCTCGACAAGGCGCTCAAGGACTACCAGACGCTGCTCGAGGCGGACCCGCGGGACGTGAACCTCCGGCTCAAGGTCGGCGATCTCCAGCTCCGGATGGGACGCAACGACGACGCCGTCGCGGCGTACCTGAAGGTCGCCGACCGGTTCATGAAGGACGGCTTCGACGCGAAGGCCGTCGCGCTCTACAAGCAGATCACCCGGATCGACGCGAAGCGCGTCGACGTCTACCTCCCGCTCGCGGAGCTCTACCAGCGCCTCGGCCTCACGTCGGACGCGATGAGCGCGCTCCAGACGGCGGCGGACGCGCACTACCGCGAGGGCAACAAGCCGGCGGCGCTCGAGCTGCTCCGCAAGATGGCGAGCCTCGACCCGTCGAACACGACGAGCCGGCTCAAGGTCGCGGAGCTCCTGCGCCAGGAGGGCATGAAGGAGGAGGCCCTCGCCGAGTTCGACGCCGTGGCGGAGGAGCTCGAGCGCCAGGGCGAGGTCGAGGGCCGCGCGAGCGTCCTCGCGAAGATGGTGGAGCTCGATCCCTCGCACCTGAGCGCGCTCGAGCGCCTCGGCCGCTGCATGATCGCGCTGCGCAAGTGGTCGCAGGCGAGCGAGATCGGCAGAAAGCTCGCCGATCACGGCAGCGAGTCGAACGTCGAGGGCTACGAGATCCTCGCCGAGGCTTGCCAGGGCCTCGGGCGCGAGGACGAGCTGCCCGAGATCTACAAGGCGCTCGCCCAGGCGCTCCGCGACCGCGGCGAGGAGGACCGCGCGCGCGAGATCGCGCAGCGCTTCACGACGGGCACCGTCGCGGCGTCGGCGACCGACGCGGTGCTGCTCGGCGGCGAGGATCGCGAGGCCGTGGATGCGGCCTTCGGGGCGACCGGGAGCTTCGGCGCCGAGTCGTTCGAGGACTCCGGCTTCGTCACCGACGCCGGCCTGAGGGCGCCTCCGCGCGCGGATCGGGAAGGCCTCGACGGCCGCATGCGCGCGACGGCCGCGACGCCCTTCGCCCCGCCCCCGCTCACGCCGCCCGCCGACGACGCGCCGACGCCGGCGCCCGCCGTGCCGACCCCTGCGCCGGCAGCGGTCGCGCCGGCGTCTTCTCCGGCGCCGGCCGCGCCGGCGTCGGCGTCCGCGCCGTCGCCGGCCGCGCCGTTCGACGCCGAGCAGCTCCTCGCCGAAGCGTCGGTCTACCTGCGCTACGGCAAGCACGAGCGCGCGATCGAGAGCCTGCGCGGCCTCCTCGCGCGCGAGCCGGGGCACCGCCGCGCGCTCGAGAGGCTCGCCGAGGCGTGCGCGGCGACCGGACAGCTCGAGAGCGCGGTCGAGGCGTGGGAGCGCGCGGCCGCTCTGGCGCGCGACGCGGGCGACGCGGACGGCTTCGAGGCGATCCGCGCGCGCCTCGAGGCGATCGATCCCATGGCCGCGGGCGCGCTCGGCGAGCCGCCCGCCGGCGAGGACGACACCGACACGACCGACGCCAGCGGCGCGGCCGAGGCCGACGACGGCGAGATCGAGCTCTCGCTCGACCGCGAGCTGCCTGCGAGCGGCGACGACGACGGCCTCGAGATCGAGATCGACGAGCTCGACGTGGGCGACGTCGACGGCCCGCTCGCGGGCTCCGCCGACGCGCTCGCGCTCGAGCTCGACGCGGGCGCCTCGGGCGCCGGCGCGGCGAGCGGCGACGACGCCGAGCTCTCCTTCGGCGAGGTCGAGATCGCGACGAGCCCCCCCGCCCCGGTGGAGGCGCGCGCGCCCGAGGCCGACGAGGCGGGCGACGCGACGCTCGTGGGCCCGGCGAGCGAGCGCGAGGAGCCGCTCGCGCCGGGCGACGTCGAGTTCGAGATCGACTTCGACGCGTCCGAAGGCGACGCCGCCGGGGCGCCCGGTGCCCAGGGAGCCGATCGGTCGGACGCCGCGCCGCTCGCCGCCAGCGACGGCGAGGACGCCGCGGACACCTACGTCGAGGCGAGCAGCCCGGGCGGGACGTCGGGAGCCGCCGCGGAGATCGCCTCCGAGCTCGAGACGGCCGCCTTCTTCCTCGCGCAGGGCATGCTGGACGAGGCGGAAGAGATCTGTCGGAGGGTGCTCGAGGTCGCGCCCAGCCACCCGCAGGCGCTGCTCCGGCTGGGCGAGATCGAGGCGGCGCGCGGGGCGGCGGTCGAGGAGGGCGAGCCCACCGACGCCACCGAGGACGACACCACCGGGCAGCTCGTGACCGCGTCGCCGCCCGCCGCGCCGCAGCCTGCGGCCGCGCCTCCCCGGCCCGCGCCCGCGCAGGCGCGCGCCCCGTCGCCGGCGCCTCCCGTGCGCGCCGCCGAGCCGCCGCCGCCGGCGCCTCCCGTCCGCGCCGCCGAGCCTCCGCCTCCCGCGCCTGCGCAGGGACGCGCGCCGTCGCCGGCGCCTCCCGCGCGCGCGGTCGAGCCGCCGCGGCCCGCCGCACCCGCCGCGCCGCCGCCCGCCGCCGCCGCTTCCTCCGCGCCCCCGCCCGCCCCCGCGGCGCCCGTGGCCGAGCACGCGGACGGCTCGGTGACGCTCGACCTCGGTCTCGACGAGGAGGAGACGCCCGCGCCCGCGGCCGCCGCGCCCGCGGGCGACTTCGATCTCGCCGCGGAGCTCTCCGACGCGCTCGACGGCGCCACGTCGGCGGCCGGCGAAGGCACCGAGGAGGAGGGCTTCCGGCAGGTGTTCGCCGCCTTCAAGGCCGGCGTCGAGAAGCAGCTCGGCGCGGAGGACTACGAGGCGCGCTACGACCTCGGCATCGCCTACCGCGAGATGGGCCTCTTCGAGGACGCGATCGGCGAGTTCCGGATCGCGCTCGAGGGCCCGAACCACAAGCTCCAGTGCCTGCACATGCTCGGTTTGTGCGCGCTCGACCTCGGCCGTGCGCGCGACGCCGTCGCGCACCTCGAGCAGGCGCTCGCCTGGCCCGACCTCCCGGTGGAGCAGCAGACCGCGCTTCGCTTCGACCTCGGACGCGCGCACGAGGCCCTCGGCGACCGCGCGCGCGCGCGCGCGGCGTGGGAGGCCGTCGCGGCGGCGGACCCCTCCTTCGCGGACGTGGGCGAGCGCCTCGCCGCGCTCGACGCCCCGCCCGGCGCGCGCCACGAGCCCTCGGACGACGAGGGCTTCGAGTCGTTCGACGACCTCATGGAGGAGGACGCCGTGGCGTCGGCCGAGGCGCGCCCCGAGCAGGGCGAGCGCTACGAGTCGTTCGACGACCTCGTGGAGGCCGATCCCGGCGAGGGCGCCGACGAGACCGCCGTCGCGGAGATCACCGCGACCGAGACGGCGGACGACACCTCCGCCGACGAGCCCGACGACCCGCCCCGGCGCGCCGGACCGGATGCGCCCCGGCGCGGGAAACCGGGCGGCGGCCGCCGCAAGAAGATCTCCTTCGTCTAGGAGCCCACGTGGAACACCTCGAGCACTTCGGTCTCTCGCGGGACCCGTTCTCCAACGACCCCCAGCTCGCGCTCTACTTCGAGAGCGCCGAGCACGCGAGCGCCGCGCGCCGCCTGCGCCGGGCCGTGACGCAGCAGAAGGGGCTGTGCGTGCTCTCCGGGCCGGCGGGCGCGGGGAAGAGCATGGTGGTGCGACACCTACTCGAGTCGCTCGAGGAGGAGGTGTACGAGGCGTGCCTGCTCGTTCCGGTGCCCGGCATCGCGAACGCGGACTGGGCGTTCTCGCGCTTCGCCGCGCACCTCGGCGTCGCGGACGCCGCCGCCGAGCGCGCGGCGCTCCTCGGCCAGATCTACGAGCAGCTCGCGGTCGTGCGCGAGGACGGGCGCCACGCGGTCCTCATCCTCGACGAGGCGGACGTCCTCGCCGAGCGCAGCGCGCTCGGCGAGCTGCGCGCGCTCCTGAACCTCGAGTACGAGGAGCGCCGCCTGCTGACGCTCGTCCTCGTCGGGCCGACGGAGATCGAGGCCACGCTGGCGCGCGAGCGCGGGCTGGCCGAGCGCCTCGACGTCCACGTGCGGCTGCGCCCGCTCGACGTCGAGGCCGCGACCGCGTACCTCACGCACCGCATCCGCCGCGTCGGCGGGAGCCCCGCCATCCTCGACGCGAGCGGGCTCGAGGCGCTGATCGAACGCTCGGGCGGCATCCCGCGCCGCATGAACACGATCGCCGACAACGCGCTCTTCGAGGCGTTCGTGGCCGGCCGCGTGAGCGCGACCCGCGACGACGTGCTCCAGGCCGCCGCGCAGCTCGCGCTCGGCGCCGCAAGCGGCGCCGCCGCGGCGCGCGAGGCGACGCCGGCGGACGACACCGCGCCGCCGGCCGCGGCGCCGCGCCGCGACGCCGCGGCGGGCCGCGCGCGTCCGGCCGCTGCGCCCGCCGGCGACCCGAGCGTCTTCGACGCGCCGACCGCGGCGCGACGCGTGGCGTCCCGCCCGGCGCCGGCCCGAGCCACCGACCTCGACGAGGTGTTCGCCGCGCCGACCCCGCCGCCGCGGGTCCGCGGCGGCGCACGCTCGACCCCGGCCTGGAGCGGCCGCGCCGCCCCCGACAAGACCATGATCCTCGGCCAGGGCGAGGGCTTCGACCTCGAAGGCGAGGAGCCCGCCTTCGACGCCCGCACCCACGCCCTCCCCGTCCCGGACCCGGCGAAGGAGGAGGAGATCGAAGACCTCTTCGCCGACTTGGTCGAGGAGAGCTAGCCCACTTCGGGGACGCTCCACAAACCCGACGAGGGGGACGGTCCTCGTGCACGGACGGGCCTAGCCCGCCACGTCGCGCTCGCCTACCTTTCCCGCCACGCGCGAGTAGCTCAGTTGGTAGAGCATCAGCTTCCCAAGCTGAGGGTCGCGGGTTCGAGGCCCGTCTCGCGCTCCACTTTCCGCGGGGTTACGAGCTCCGCGCCCGGGTCGGTCGGAAGAGGGGCCGTCCAGGGCCGTCCGGGGGCCGTCTCTGCCTCCTCGACCACGCGGGCCAGCAGGTCCGCCGGGACGTCGCCGGGCTCGAGGCGCATCGCCTCGCGGTAGACGTCGCCCCCGCACCAGCGGGCGTAGTGGCGCGCCGTCACCTCGACGTCGGCGTGGCCGAGCTGGCGCGAGATGTAGCCGAGCTGCACGCCGAGGGAGAGAAGCCACGAGGCGTAGGTGTCGCGCAGGTCCTTCGGAGGGCGGTAGCCGAGCCCGGCCCGCTCCAGGATCTTGCGCCAGCCGCGGTCCCGGAAGTTCGACCCGTCGAACCCCGGCAGGACGCGGCGCTCCGGGCCAGGCCGGTACTGGAGCCGGTGAAGCTCGGCGAGTGCGGTCCGGAGGCGTCGGGAGAGCGCCACGGTCCGGGCGCGCCCGCTCTTCGGGTCCTCGTCGCGCTCCTCGCGGCGCAAGCCGCTCGGGCGGTTGCGGTCGATGTAGAGCGCGCGCGTCGGGTCGTCGGGCGCCGAGCCCCAGCGCACCTGGCCCCAGGTGAGGGCAACGACCTCGCCGAGGCGCAGGCCCGCGTCGAGCATCAGGAGGACCGCGAGGCAGTCGCGCACCCCGCTCGACCGTTCCTCCAGCGTGAGGGCCCGCCGTGTCGGCTGCCCCTGCTGCACCTCGTGGGTGCGAGCGAACTCCGCGGCGGCGTGCGCGTCGGCGGCCTCCACGAGCCGGCGCAGCTCCGCGGGGCTCTCGATCGGCTGGACGTGGCGGTCCGGGACCGCCTCGGCACGCCCCTTCTTCGTGCGCGCACCTCGGCGAAGCTGCATGCGAAACGCGGGGACCGGCGTCGAGTCGAGGACGCCGAGCTTGACCGCGTACCCGAGGATCGCGCCCACGGCGTCGAGGTACTTGCGCCCCGTCTGCGCGCAGAATCCCCGCCGCCGGCTGCCGCGGACCGGCGCTCCCCGCGCCGCGAGCTCGCGGTTCCGTTCCTCGGCGCGACGCCCGCGCTCGATCACCTCGGCGGCCCACCAGTCGCGAAGCACGCGCACGCTGATCTCGTCGAGCCGGTGCGCGCCGAGGAACGGCATCAGGGGGCCGTCCTCGCGCAGATAGCTCGTGAGGCCCCGCCGCGAGGAAGGGCTCAGGTCCGCCACCTCCTGGCTCTCGAGGTAGCGAGGCACGAACTCCCGGAAGGTCGGCGCCGTCACTTCGGCTTGCTCGCTCCGCGCGCCGTCTCGGCGCGGCGGATCGAAGGTCACGCCGGCGAGCTTCGCGCGCGTCAGGTCCGCGTTGACGATCGCCGCGTCTCTCTCCGCCTGGCGCTGGTCCTTCTTCGCCGGCCCGTACCGTCGGCGCACGCGCCGCCCGTTCGCGTGGGTCATGACCCACCAGGCGCCCCGATACCACTGGACCTTGGCGGCCATCGGCTCAGCGCCTCCGCCGGGCGCGCACGAGGTACGCGCGCACCGCCTCGCGCACGAGGTCGGCCGTCGTCACCCCGCGCTCGGCGGCCAGCGCATCGAGAGCGTCGAGGTCGCCGCGCTCGAAGCGCAACGTCCGGTCGGCGCGGTCCTGAATCTGCCGCTTTCGGCCCGCGCCGGGGCGCGCTCCGCCGTGGCCCCAGGGCTTCTTGCGTGCTGCCATGTGTGAGACATCCTCTCGCATCTCCGTTGAAAGGTCAACTCTGTTTCGACGGAGCCCGTAGCGCGGCGAGGATCGCGGCTGCATCGCGCTCGGCCTCCACCGCCCGGGCCTTCGCCTGCTCGTCGAGCCACCGGCGCAGGGCATCGACCGGGAGGAGCACGCAGCGGTCGAGACGGACGTGCGGGAGCCGCGGCAAGAGCGTCCGGAGCGTGCGCTCCGAGACGCCGAGGACGCGCGCGGCCTCCGCAGGGCGGAGCGCCAGGCGTCCGGCCAGGTCATCGAGGGGCGGGCGCTCCCGCTTCGGCCGCTGCTCGGTCACCGGGAGCCCCGCACCCGCGCGTGCCGGAGCGAGCCCTCGCGGACCCGGGCGCCCGTGCCGAAGTGGAAGCGCCAGACGCGGAAGCCGGCGCGCCGACAGCCCCAGACCTCGACTGCCAGGAGGTCGGCCAGCTCGGCGAGCGTGGCGCCCTCGGCGCCGAGCGGGCGGAGGAAGCGCTCGGCCACCTTGCGCCGCCGCGCGGCCGCGGCGCCCTCGGTCGTCCACTGCACGAGCGCGAGCCGCAGGCGCGGCCGGAGCTCGAGGGCTGCCCCGTCGAATACGCCGAAGATGTCTTCTCGCACGGAGAGCGTGCGGCCGTCGCCGAGGCGGCGCAGCACCCGACCCGCGAGCGTGCGCGCAGCGGCAGGCCAGCGCTCGGCGAAGAGCGAGCGGGCGTGGGCCTCGACGGTCCGCGCCTTCACGGGCGGCTCCGCTTGAGCCGGGTCACTGAAGCACCCGCGCGCCCGGGAAGGCCCGGGCTACCTCGAGCGCGGCCCGGATCGCACCCTCGGGCTTGCCCCGGAGGCGGGCCACATCCCCGGCGACGAGGATCGGCCGGGGGTCGGCCCGCCGGGCCTCCTCGGCGGCCAGCTCGTCGAGCTGGCGGTCGGCGAGCACGAGCCAGAGCTCCCCGAAGCGCCGGGAGCGGAGGAGCACCGCGCCGATCCGCGAGCGGGCCTCCACCACGGGGCCGGCGTCGAGGTCACCGGGCGCCTCGTCGGCCAGGGCGTCGAGCAGCTCGGCCTTGGCCTGCTTGAGGGCGGCGAGGTCCTCGGGCCCGATCACGCCGCGCGGGGCGCGCCAGCGCAGGCGGTCGCCCTCCCGCCGGATCTCGACGCCCCGCCGCCGGAGGGTCGCGAGGAGAGGGTGAGCCGCGGTCACAGCTCCCCCTCGTCGAGCACGGCCGCGACGCCATGCTCGCCAAGGGGAGCCCCATGCTCGCCATGCTCGCCATGTCCCAGGGATGGCGAGCATGGGCGTACATGGCGAGCATGGCCCGCGGGGAGGCTCCAGAAGTAGACCGCACCGGCCCCGAACCCGGAGCGTCGCGACTCGACCCGGGCCGCTCGGCGGGCGCGGTCGAGGGTGCGCTCGGCGATGCCGGCCGAGCGGGCGAGCCGCTTGACGTCCGCGGCGGGGAGCGGGCCATCGGCCAGGGCGTCGCCGAGGAAGGCCCGCGCCTCGTCGGTCGCGCTCCGCTCCTCCTCGCCGGCCGGCGCGGCTAGTATGGCGTCCGCGGAGTGCCCCGACTCGCCGAGCCACTCGACGCGGGCGACGTCCCCCGTGCACGACGACCCGGAAGGTCCGTGAGGCCGGCGGCGCGGCGAGGTTGCACTTGACCGGCGCGAGTACCCGCGCGGTCGCGTCGTCGGGGTCCTTAGCGACCACGAACGCGGCCCGGGCGGCTCCGACGATCCCGATGCTGCCACCGCCCCGGTAGATCGCCGACCCACCGGCTCCCTTGTTGAGGTGGCGGATGATGACGACGGCACAGCCGGCCCGCTCCGCCAGCGCCGCGAGAGGGGCGAGCGCTCGGCGCACGTCCTGATCGCGCCAGGAGTTCACCTCGACGCCGAGGTAGGCCATGAGCGGGTCGATCACGACGAGGACCGCGCTGCTCTCGACGATGGCTCGCTCCAGCGCGCCGAGGTCGAGGGGCAGCTCGGGGAGCCGCTCCCCCTCCGCCGTGCGGATCGCGGCCAGAGCGACGACGCGCTCGAGGTCTGCCCCGGCCGCCTCGAGCCGAGGGCGGATCACGTCGCGGAGCGAGTCCTCCGCGGAGAGGATCACGGCCCCGCCCACGACCCCGGGCGTGCCGTCGGGCATCGGTGCGCCCGTCGAGACGCGCGCGGCCAGGTCGCACGTCAGCGCGCTCTTCCCGAGCCCGGGGTCCCCCTCGAAGATCGTCACCGTCCCGCGCGGGACGTGGCCACGCCAGAGCCATTCGACGGCGCGACCCGGCTCGACGTCCGCGAGACGGACGATCACGGGACCGGGCGCGGAGGCCGCACTCGCCTCGCGCCGCTCGGCCGCGTCGGCCAGGGCGCTGAGTGACGCCGCGTCGCCGAGCGGCTTGACGGGCGCCGATCCGTTGCGCGCCGGGCGGCCGTTCAGGTAGTCGCGGAGGTCGCCGCGCTCGCCGAGCTCGGCGGGCAGCTCGACGACGCGCACGGGGACGCCCTGGGCGAGCCACCACGCGGCGCGCTTCTCCGCGCCGTCGCGCCCCGGGTCGTCGAGGTCGCCGACCACGCATACCTCGGCGGGGCGGAGCGCGCGGAGCCACTCGCCGTGCGCCTCGTGCCCGGCGAGGGAGCCCGCGCCGCCCGTTCCCGACACCACGTAGTTGAGCCCGGAATCAACGGCTGCCAGGAGGTCGCTCTCGCCCTCGACGTCCCAGAGGCGCCCGATAGAGGGCAGCGGACCGCGGTCGCGCAGCGCGGGCGAGACGACGAGCGAGCCGGTGCCGACGTTGCGGCGGATGAGCCCCTTCGCGTCGAGCCGCGGGGCGCCGGTCCGATCCACCGCCCACAGCTTCCAGGTGTCGGGCGTGAGGGTCGGGAACGCGAGGTACTCACGGCGCCGCGCGAGTTCAGAGCCGTTCTCGGGCTCGCGTAGCGTCGCGGCGACAAGACACGCGCCGATCCGCTCTAGCGTGCGCTGGTCGCGCAAGCGCTGATTCCGTCGCAGGGCCGCAACCTGCTCCGGAGTCGGCGGCCCGAGCACCTCGATGATGGCCGCGGGCGTCCTTCGCGTCGCAGGTCGCGGGGCGGGGACGCGGCGCGTGCTGCCCTCGAGTTCGCGAAGGAGCGCCTGCGCGCCCTCCTCGCCGTGCAGGCGGACCGCCAGGTCCCACGCCCCGCCGCCGCCGCAGCCGGCACGGCACATCCAGACGAGGCATTCGGGCTGCACGTCGAGGCTCGGGTCGCCGTCGTCGTGCAGCGGGCAGCGCACGCGGCGGTTGCCCGAGACGAGCCGGGCCTCGCGCCAGCCGGGTAGCAGCGCGTCGTAGATGGCCGCGGCGAGCTCGGGAGTCACGTGCCCGCCTCCTCGTCGCCGAGGGCGTCAGCCACGACGTCGAGCAGCCATCCCGGGTCTACGGGCGGCCCGTCGATCGCTGCCTCCGCCCGCGTTCGGATCTGCAGGAGGGCGTGCCGCCGCCGAGCGTCACCCGCGAGCGCGAGCGGACGCGTCGGCGACTGGTCGCGCTCGTCCGCGATCGATGTCCGGACGCGCTCCTCCGCCCACGCGGCGACGTCGGATGGCCGGTAGCGGACGGACCGCGCCGACACGCGCACGTAGCGCGGCCCACGGCCCTGCGCCCTCCAAGCCTCCAGCGCGCGCACCGTGTAGCCGAGGAGCTCAGCCGCCTGCTCGGGGCGTAGCAGCCGCTCCGTGCCGGTCGGGGCGATGTGGTTGGACACGGGTGACCCCCCATCGTGGTGTGATGGGCAGCCTGCCGGGTCCGTGTGTGTCAGTCGCTAGCGTCGTGACGCGATGTGTGCGCGCGCGGCCCGCAGGAGCGTGGATCGCGAGACGCCGAGCGTGCGCGCGATAGCGGATGCGGAGTGGACACCCGATCTCCGGAGCTCCGCCTCGCGCGCTCGGAGCTCCGCGTAGCGCTCCTCCCGCCGCTCGCTGCGCGCCTTGTTCGCCTCGTTGGCCCCCCGGCGCCGCTCCGCGAAGACCCGGCGCCCATAGAGAGCGTCGGGCTCCGACCGCTCGGCGAATGCCGCGAAAACGGCGTACATCGTGGCAAGGTGCATCGCGCGCGCGGCTTCCACGGCATCGCCACGGGCCACAGCAGCCCGTACCTCGTCGCTCCAGACGAGGGCCTCGGCGCCGTAGTTCATCGGTCGGCGAGGCTGCGAGCTGGCAGGTGTTGAGGCCGCGCTGAACCCGAAGCTCCCCAGACGACCGAGGATCTCGTCCAACGACTCGAAGGAGGAGGGCAGATCGCGGTGGGTGGCGAGCCCGCGGGCAAGTCCGAGGACGAGCTCGGCGAGCGCGTCGGGACCAGCCGCGCGGATCTCCTCGCGGAGCACGTCCTCTAACGACGGAAACGGGGCCGCCGCCTCAACGCTCGCGGCGTCCGTCGCGCTACTCTTACCGGGCCTCGCCCGAGGCTCCTGCACCCTGCGATCCACCAAGGTCCAGAGCGTACGGCACCCGGGCGAGGCTCTCCGCTTCTACCGGCGCCCGGGAGAGCTCCGCGGGAGCGGCAGCGCGACGACCCGGACGGGCGCGCAGGCTGAGAGCGCGCGGAGGAATCCGGTTCCTCGACGTGATGCGCTGGGTCGCGAAGGCGTCGGGGGCGTCGTGAGGGGCTACGGGAGGCCGAGCAGGTACCCGAACCAGCCTCCGAGGACGAGACCGACGGCGAGCATCTGCCGCACGGTGCGCGCCTGCTCCTCAGGCGAAGCCCAGCCGCGCTCCGTCGCGAACTCGCGAAACGTGGCGGGGTCCGCGCTCAGGTACCGCAGCGCGCGCTCTCGATCTTGGGGGTCCAACGTGCCTCTCACGACCGGGTCCTTCGCTGGCCCGACTCCTCGCCGGGGCCGGCGTTCGAATCGGGAGGGCTGTCCTGCGTCTCGAGCACCCGGCGCACCGCCTCCGTCAGCTCCGGGTTCTCCGTGCACCGCGCCCCGAGCCACTCCGCCGCCGCCTCGCACAGCGCCTCGTTCAGCGACACCCCGAGCACCCCGCACGCCGCCACCAGAACCCGGTGCAGCTCCGCCTCCAGCCGCACGGGCACCCGAACCCGCGTCACCGCGAACGGCTCGTATCGAAGCGCCCGTTCCGTCATCCCTGCGCCTCCAGCACCGCCGTACCTCTTCGCGGCCAGCATGGCGTCAGCGCTGCGATGGCGTCAAGGAAGGTTCGACCTGCGTGCTGCGATCCGTGGGGACCCCCCTATACGTCCCCGTGCGTGGGTCCCCGTTTCGGAGTCGGTCCGCGCCGAGGAACGCCGGGCCCGCGACGTGCGGCGGTCCACGCAGACGGCCCTGGACGGCCCCTCGCGTGGCGGCCCGCGGCCAAGGCGGCGAGAGCGCACGGGGTTCGGCCTGCGACCCTCAGGTTCGGAGGCTGGCGCCACTGCGGTCGCGTTCGCCCTGATTCATCGCGGCTGTCCGGACCGCGCGCGGCGGGCGCGCGCCAGGCGACGGCGACGTGGTGGGGGGCCATCGCGAGTGCTGCCTTGGCGTCAGACCGGGACCGCGGGGGCACGGTCTCGGCGGGGTGTTCCGGAGCCGACGGCGACGCGCACCTGTTGGCGGCACGTCGGAGTTCGTCCCGCCCCCCGACCCCCCATGCCACGCGCCGGGAAGGCTCGTCAAGTAGCAGCGTCACCTTCGTGGGAGCGGAGGGCCGAGGAAGCAAGGCCGAACGGGGCTCCGTGGAGGGCCGGGTGGGACGGGCGCGGCGGATCGAGGGACGCTCGCCGCCGCGGACTCGTCGGCCGTGGATGCTGCACTCGGATTCATCAGGGATAGGTCGAGTGGCGGGGTGGGGAAAGCTCCCCCGTCCGATACCGGAAAGGGTGACCCGCCCGCGCGTGTAGAATGCGCCGAGCGGAGGGACGGGATGGCTGCCAGGAAGACCAGAGGCCGGAGAACGACCCGGAAGAAGCGCGCTTCTGGCAGCGCCGAGGCTCCGCGAGCGGCCGGCAAGAAGGCCATCGAGCAGTACGAGCACCGGGACAAGAAGCGAGCGAACAACCCGCCGGTCGGACTCGTCCGGCCCGAGAACGACCCGGACGGCGCGAAGAAGACCTACGCGTTCGACCCGCACCTCGACCCGCAGCTCCAGTGGGCCGGCAAGGCAGAGCACACGAGCTTCGACGTCCCGACCGTCTCGCTCCACGTGCACGAGCGGATCGACCCGAAGTCGATCCTCGCCGCCGTGCGTCGCCGGAACGGTGGCGGTCCCGCTTCGAAGGCGCCCGCGCAGATTTCGCTCTTCGAGACGCGCGAGGAGAACCCGCCGCTGCGGGAGGCGCTCGACTTCTACCAGCACGCCCACGGCTGGAGCAACCGGCTCGTCGCCGGCGACTCGCTCCTCGTCATGAACTCCCTGCTCGAGAAGGAGGGCATGGCCGGCAAGGTGCAGATGGTCTACCTCGATCCGCCCTACGGCATCCGGTACGGCTCGAACTTCCAGCCCTTCGTGAACAAGCGCGACGTGAAGGATGGGAAGGACGAGGACCTGAATCAGGAACCGGAGATGATTCGAGCGTTCCGCGATACGTGGGAGCTCGAGATCCACTCCTACCTAACATATCTGCGCGATCGCCTGTTGTTGGCGAGAGAACTCTTGCACGAGAGCGGGTCGATTTTCGTGCAGATCAGCGACGAGAACGTGCATCACGTTCGAGAGATCATGGACGAGATTTGTGGGGCAAGGAACTTCGTCGCTGTAGTTACTTTCGTCAAGGCGAGCGGGTTCCCTGGCTTGTTCCTCCCGAGACCCTATGACTTCTTGGTGTGGTACGCGAAGGACAAAGCGAAAGCGAAATTTCAGCCGCTTTATCGCGAGAAGTCTGTCGATGCTGGAACCGCAGAGAACTATAGCTGGCTTGAACTTCCATCTGGAGAACGTCGCGGGATGACGAGGCCCGAACGCGAAGACTCGCGTTCGATACCGAAGGGCGCCCGCGTCTACAAGCCGGACAACATCACATCTCAGGGCAACCCGGTGTTTTCCTTCGCGCACAACGGTAAGACCTACTCTCAGGCTTGGAAGACGACGCCAGAGGGGCTGGGGCGATTGGCGGCCGCAAAGCGCCTACATGTTGCGGCGAACTCACTGCAATACGTCCGGTACCTGACAGACTTCCCGTGCGTGCCGGTCACTCAATACTGGGATGACACCGGAACGGGAAGCTTCCTCGAGGCAAAGACCTACGTGGTCCAAACGGCCGTCAAGGTTCTTGCCCGCTGCATCCTCATGACCACCGACCCCGGCGACCTCGTCTTCGACCCCACCTGCGGCTCCGGTACAACCGCCTTCGCCGCTGAGCAGTGGGGTCGTCGCTGGATCACCTGCGATACGTCGCGCGTCGCGCTCACCCTCGCGAAGCAGCGTCTCATGACGGCCGCCTACGACTACTACGAGCTCAAGCACCCGAGCGAGGGCGTGGGGAGCGGCTTCGTCTACAAGACCGTGCCCCACGTGACGCTGAAGAGCATCGCGAACAACCCCGAGATCAAGAAGGGGATGACGCGGGAGGCGATCGACCGCGCCATCGCCAAGTTCGCCGACCAGGAGACGCTCTACGATCAGCCGAAGGTCGACAAGACGAAGGCCCGCGTGACCGGGCCGTTCACCGTCGAGGCCGTGCCCGCGCCGGTCGTGAAGCCGCTCGATCTGGCCGAGGAGGCGGGGAAGGCCGAGGCGGCCGACGCGTCGGAAGCGCGGAGCGGCGAGACGCTTCGCCACGCCGAGTGGCGCGAGGAGCTCCTGAAGACCGGCATTCGGGGCAAGGCCGGTCAGCGCATCTCGTTCTCCCGCGTCGAGCCCCTCGCCGGGACGCGCTGGCTCCACGCCGAGGCCGAGTCGAAGGCGGCCGAGCGCGAGACGCGCCGCGGCGCCGACCGCGTGGGCGATGCCGGCGGAGGCTATGGCGCGCAGCGCGTCGTGGTGTCCTTCGGCCCTGAGCACGCGCCCCTCGAGCAGAAGCAGGTGGAGCGCGCGTGGCAGGAGGCCGGGGCGCTCCATCCGAGGCCGGCGCTCCTCGTCTTCGCGGCGTTCCAGTTCGACCCGGAGGCGGCGAAGGACATCGACGCCCTGACCCCGGACAAGGCCGGGATGACGCTCCTCAAGGCGCAGATGAACCCGGACATGTTCACGGCGGACCTGAAGAAGAAACGTTCGAGCAACGAGTCGTTCTGGCTGATCGGCCAGCCGGACGTCGAGCTCCGCCGGATCGAGAAGGGCGAGAACAAGGGGCTGTACGAGCTCGAAGTCCGCGGCTTCGACTACTACGACACCAAGTCCGGGCAGATCCACTCCGGAAGCGCCGACCAGATTGCGGTCTGGCTGCTCGACCCCGACTACGACGACCGGAGTCTCCTTCCCCGCCAGGTGTTCTTCCCGATGGCCGGCGAGGGGGAGGGGTGGGCGCGGCTCGCTCGCAGCCTACGCGCGGAGCTCGACGAGGAGCGCCTCGAGGCCTACCGGGGCACGGTGTCGCTGCCCTTCGAGGCGAAGCGGGGCCAGAAGGTCGCCGTGAAGCTCGTGGACGACCGCGGCATCGAGTCGCTCCGGGTGCTCGAGGTAGACTGATGGCCCGGGGCATCGACCATCTCATCATCAGCTCCCCCTTCGAGGAGCCGAAGGAGCACTGGGCCTACGACCGCGAGCGCCAGCGCTTCGTGCGGCGACCTGGCCGGCGGCCGGCCGGCTACGTGATGGCGACACCGGGGGTCGACTCCTTCGACGACCCCGGGATCTTCGTCGAGCTACCCGAGGTGAACCGCGTTCGCGAGAGGGTGGCGGCCTGGCGCGCCGCGAGGTGGCCGGGCGTCACGGGGACAACCAAGCGGCTGCTCGAGCACTGGCGCGACCCGCAGCGCGGGGACGGCCAGCGCTTCTTCTTCTGCCAGCTCGAGGCGATCGAGACCCTGATCTGGACGATCGAGGCGCCGGCCTCCGAGCGGCAGGGGATCGAGTTCGCCGGTGACGGCGGCCCCTTCGCGCGGCTCTGCGTGAAGCTCGCCACCGGGACCGGGAAGACCGTGGTGATGGCGATGGCCATCGCCTGGCACGTGCTGAACAAGGTCGCCGATCCGCAGGACAAGCGCTTCGCGAAGCACGTCCTTGTCGTGGCGCCGGGGCTCACCGTGCGGAGCCGCCTCCAGGTGCTCGAGCCGCCCCGCGCCGGCAACTACTACGACGAGTTCGACGTCGTGCCGTCGGCGCTCCGCGAGCGACTTCGCCAGGGGAAGGTCCTCGTCCGCAACTGGCACGCCCTCGGCTGGGAGAGCGACGAGCGGCTCGCGAAGAGGCGCTCGGTCGACAAGCGCGGCGCGAAGAGCGACGAGGCCTACGTGCGCGAGGTCCTGGGCGAGCTCGCCGCCGCCCGGAACCTCCTGGTCGTGAACGACGAGGCGCACCACGCCTGGCGGGTCCCGGCGGGCGAGAAGGTGGCCGGCGTCTCCAAGGCGGAGGTGGAGGAGGCCACGAAGTGGGTGGGCGGCCTCGACCGCATCCACGCGGCGCGCGGCATCCTCACGGCGTACGACTTCTCCGCCACGCCGTTCGTCCCTTCGGGAAAGAAGAGCCAGGAAGAGGCGCTCTTCGACTGGATCGTCTCGGACTTCGGGCTCTCCGACGCCATCGAGGCGGGCCTCGTGAAGACCCCGCGCGTCGTGATCCGGGACGACGGCGTCCCGGATGCCAAGACCTACCGGCCGAAGCTCTTTCACATCTACCCGCACGTCGCCGAGGACCTGAACCGCAAGGCCGAGCCCCACGAGCCGCTGCCCCAGCTCGTGACGAACGCCTACTGCCTCCTGGGCCGCGACTGGCAGGAGGCCGCCCGTGAATGGAAGGCGGCCGGCGCTGCCACGGGGCCGGTCCTGATTACCGTCTGCAACCGCACCGAGACGGCCGCGCGGATCGCTCACGCCTTCGAGAAGAAGCGGATCAAGATCGAGGAACTCTGCGACCCGGAGCGCCTGCTTCACATCGACTCCAAGGTGCTCGAGGAGGCCGAGGCGCTCGAAGAGGCCTCGGCGTCGGCGGTCGAGGCCGTGGAAGGCGCGGAGAACGGCGACGAGGCCGCGGGCCCGGGTCGCAAGCTGACGAAGCAGGACCGGGCGGAGGCCCTCCGGCAGCAGGTGGACACGGTGGGCCGACCCGGCAAGCCCGGCGCCAAGATCCAGAACGTGATCTCGGTCGGGATGCTCTCCGAGGGCTGGGACGCGAAGACCGTCACGCACATCATGGGCCTGCGAGCCTTCACGAGCCAGCTCCTCTGCGAGCAGGTCGTGGGCCGCGGCCTGCGGCGGACGAGCTATGAGGTCGACCCGGACTCCGGCCTCTACCAGGCGGAGTACGTGAACATCTTCGGCGTCCCCTTCACCTTCCTGCCCCACGAGGACACCGGCGACGCCAAGCCGAGGCCCCCGAAGCCGCGGACCCGGATCGAGGCGCTGCCGGAGAAGCGGGCGCTCGAGATCGACTGGCCGAACGTCGTGCGGATCGACCAGGTCTACGGGACGCGGCTCGCGCTCGACCTCGGCAAGGTGGCACCGCTCCGGATCTCGGCGCACGAGACCATTCAGCTCGCCGAGCTCGCCCCCACCGTGGACGGCAAGGCCGACCCCACGAAGATCGACCAGATCACCCTCGACGAGCTCGGGCGGCAGGCCCGCGTCCAGACGATCGCCTTCGAGGCGGCCGCCCAGGTATTCGACCAGATCCAGCCCGGCTGGCCTGGAAGCCGGGAGGTGCTGCTCGGCCAGCTCGTCCGCCTCGTCGAGCGGTTCGTGGGGTCGGACCGGATCTCGATCGAGCCCAGGGTCTTCGCCGAAGACCCCCTGCGGCGGCGCATCCTGCTGATGCTCAACATGCAGCGGATCGTGCAGCATCTCTTCGACGCGATCCGCCTCGAGAACACCGTCGACCGGAAGCTCGTCCTCGACCGGGAGAAGCCGATCCGCTCGACCGGGGACATGCTGCCCTGGTACAGCTCGAAGCCGTGCCAGCCAGCCCGCCTCTCCCACATCAACTTCTGCGTTTGCGACAGCACGTGGGAGGCGAACGCGGCGGTCACGCTGGACCAGCACCCTGGGGTTGCGGCGTGGGCCAAGAACGACCACCTCGGCTTCGAAGTCCACTACCTGTTCCAGGGAGGCGTGCACAGGTACCGCCCCGACTACCTGATCCGCCTTCAGAACGGCCTGCGGCTCGTGCTCGAGACGAAGGGGCAGGAGAGCGACCAGGACCGCACGAAGCGCGAGTTCCTGCGCGAGTGGGTCGCCGCGGTCAGCGAGCATGGAGGCTTTGGGCGCTGGGCCTGCGACGTGTCGCGGAGCCCGAGCGACCTGTGGGACGTGCTGGGGCGGCACGACGCAGGCGAGCGTCGAGTCGAACCGTAGTGTGGGCGGGTAAAGATGAGAGATGACGGTCCGACAGCCGAACGGTACGGCGTGGCTTCAGGAGTCGAGCGCGAGGCGCTCGAGCATGAGGAGCTACAGGCGGCGAAGAAGGGGCTCCGCGACGCAGCATGGTATCTCGGTCTAGCCGCGGTGATGGGCGTCGTTGCGTACATTCTGCCGTTCGGCGTTTGGCCCGCGGCGCTCGGGCTCTTCGCTCTTCTGTTGTCCCTCTACGGCGTTCCGGCCGCCTACTACCACGCCACGTCACTTCTAGTCTTCTTGCGGCCGGAGAGGCGCGGCCTGCTTCAGGTCGTCGCGGTGGCCGTGGCCTGGGCAATGCCAGCGTCGTTGTTCGCAGCCATGGCCGATTCCAGCCTCGGAGATCTTGTCCGCGCCGAGCGCTTTGGCTGGGAGAGGGCTGCGATCGCGGGCATGCTGGGCTGGGCCTCCTTCCACCTAACGCAATCGATTCAACCGGTCCTACCTGCTCGTCCATTCCTTGTGGCGGTCGGCGCAGTCGGCTTCCTGTGTTGGTTGCTCACTGGGAGTGCAGAATGGCAGCCGAGCGCTGCGGCGCGAGACGATCGCGTCTACCTCAACTTTGTCACCTACTCGGCGATAGCCTTCGCGGGCGCGGGACTTGCGCTCGGCTCTGAGCGCTTGGCGGCGCGGCGCGCGGTCGCGTGGCGCCGAGAAGAGGCGATCGAGCGCGCACCTGTCCTCGAGAGGGAAAACCTTCGCCTCCGGGCGCTCTTGGGGCGTCTCGCCGATGATCTCGAGCGAATGGCTCGGGATGACGGAACGCCGTCGAGGACGATGCCGCTACGCGAGTGGGCGGAGAGAATCCGGAGGGCCGTAGCGGAGGAGGCGTAGCCAGCCGTGCGGCCCCACGAGGGCCGCTCTAGCGGGACGAACCGGAGGGGCCGTCAGGGGCCGTCGAGACGCGCGGGGCCGTCGGCGTTGCCGCACATTGCCGCCGCCTGCCGCGCTCTGCGGCCTCGCCAGCGCAACCCCTCATGATTTCTCAACCTTGTTTCGAATTCCCAAGCTGAGGGTCGCGGGTTCGAGGCCCGTCTCGCGCTCCAGGATTCGCGAAGGCGCCGCGGCGCGACGTGCCGCGGCGCCTTCGTTCGTTTCGGCGCGCGCGTTTCGCGTTCCGAGCCCGCGCGTTCCGCTTCGTTCGAGCGTCGGCGGCGTGACGGCCCGTACATGCACGCGCCTTCGCCCGCGCGGTAGAATGAGCGCCCCGACGGCGCCTTCGGTACGGACGGCGAGGCTTCG
>Ga0209172_10000398_pt1 | contig 121295 bp, 112 predicted proteins | sample LarsenN4metaG_FD_184113 | JGI IMG/M metagenome (GOLD analysis project Ga0209172, IMG submission 184113) | Hot spring sediment bacterial and archeal communities from British Columbia, Canada, to study Microbial Dark Matter (Phase II) - Larsen... ... | reverse complement strand
TATATGTTCACCGCCAACAGCTTCGTACGCATCATCGCGCAGTACATCTCGACGACGCGCGATCCCTCGCTCTTCCACGTCGCCGTGCGTCCTCGCTCCGCTACCTTCTCCGGATCGGTACTCCTGGCCTACAAGCTGAACTGGCAATCGGTGCTGTTTGTCGGCTATGGCGACGATCGGGAGCTCTCGCCGGAAGACAAGCTCGAGCGATCGAGCCGTCAGGTCTTCGTCAAGGCGTCGTACGCATTTCAGCGATAGCCGCTCTGACGAGCTTTCCACGCGGACCCGATGCGCCGATCATGTTGAAGAGGGGCCATGCGCACACGACAGCTCTGGTGGACCGCCCTCTGCGTGGCCGTTGCCGGGTGCGGGGCTCTTGGTTCGCTCGGACGCCTCGTCCAGCCGCCGCGGTTCGAGGAGGCCGATCAGGCCGCGGCCGTCCGGCTCCTCGGACCGTCGATCGACCGCCCGGCCGGCGGCGCGAGCGTCACGCTCTGGCTCGAAGTCACCAATCCCAATGCCTTCGGCTTCACGTTGAGCACGCTCGACGCGACGCTCTTGCTCGAGGGGAGCCGCGCGGCGGCCGGCAGCTTCCCGCTGGGCGTGCCGCTCGAGGCGGGCCGCACGTCCATCGTGCCGCTCGATCTCACAATCAGCTTTGCGGACGTGCCGGGCCTCGCGGGCGCGCTCCGCCAAGCCGTCGCCGGCCGGCCCGTCGGGTACGAGCTGGACGGGACGGTAGGGATCGACGCGGGCCGCTTCGGTCAGCCGACGTTCGGGCCGATGCGGCTCGTCGCGGGCGAGCTGCGCACGCGCCGCTAGTCGGCGCGCGTGCCGATCTGCAGCCCGCGAATCCAGCCGTCGACCAGCTCGATCGCCGCGCGATCGTGCAGTACGGTCCCGAGCGGCGGCATCTGGGACGATGGACGCCGCGACCGCATTCGTACGAGGAGCGCGCTCAGATCGGGCTCGCCCGGCGTGACGACCGCGCTCGACGACGCCTGCGGGATCTGCCACTTCGTCGTCGGCCGGAGGAGCCGCCGGACGAAGTCGGCCTCGTCCGCCGGGACGCCGACTTGCGCCTTGAGTAGCAGTCCGAGCGAGGCGAGCGAGCTCTGCTCGTTGTGGCAACTGCCGCAATTCGTCGAGAGATAGCCGAGCACCGCCCGCGTTCGCGCGTCGCCCGCCCGAATGCGCGGCGGCGTCGCCACGAGGTCGGGCCGCGCCGGCGAGAGCCGTCCTTCCTCGACGAGCGTCCCCAGCGTCACCATGCCTGGCGCAAGTGGCTCCGCGTGCGGTGCCAGCGGGTCGCGGTCGGTCGACAGTTGCAGCGCCGTGAAGCCGAGGATCTCAGTGCGCGCGCTGTCGTGGCAGGCACGGCAATCGTCGACCGACGGAATGCTGTGGCGCCGTCCGGGCGATACCTCTGCCACGTTCGGGACGCCCGTCGCCGGCGCGAGCTCCGCGTCGGTCTGCTGCGCGTTCCAGCGATAGCTGGCAAAGGTCCATCCTGCGGCGCTCGATCGCCACAGCAGGCGCGTCTCCACCTTGCGGCCGGCGAACTCGAACTCCTTCCAGAAGCGCGTCCCGACCGGGAAGTCCCAGGCGTCGACGTCGCGGACGTCGATGGTTGCGCCGGCCGGCAGCCGCACCCAGCGCGACTTCCGCGCGCCGTCGCTCCACAGGGGGTACTGCGGAGAGAACGGCCGGTTGCGTGGATCGATCGTCTGCGCGCCGCCGCCGGCATAGAGACCGGTTTCCGAGAGCAGACGCGGCACGGACCACTCGACGGGGTTCGGCACAGGCAGATCGAGGCGGGTCTGACGGCCCGCCTCGACGGCACAGACAGCGGCCGACACGAGCGCCGCGGCGGCAGCGACGAAGCGTGCGGTCACGGCAGCTCCGGCGGGTCGATCGGCTCGGGCACGCGATTGCGGACCGCAGGAATCGACCGGAGGTACGTAAAGATGCTCGCGAGGTCCTCATCGGTCGCCTTCGCGTAGTTGAAGTACGGCATCGGGGGCAGAATCGGTCTTCCCTTCCCCTGATGACGCCCAGTTCGCAGCGCCTGGACGAACTGCTCGAAGGTCCAGTCGCCGAGACCGGTCTCCTTGTCGGGTGTGAGGTTCGCCGTGAAGCTGACGCCCCATGGCCCCGCCCACGCCGTCATGCTCCCGGCGACCGACGACACCCACGGCCCGGGCGGGAGGGCCGGCGCGGGCGGCATCCGGAGCGACTCCGGGTGGCCGCTCAACATGCGGGTCAGATCGGGTTCGGGCCCTCGCTCGCCGAGCTTCCAGGGCGTATGGCAATCGTGGCAGCCGCCGATGGTCACCAGGTACTCGCCGCGCGCGATGCGGGCGGCATCGGCACGGGCGGGCAAGGCGCCGGCGGTCTCGGGTCCGCTGGCACGGGCAAACATGCCCGAGACGAGCGTGAGGCCGACGATGAGAAAGGTTGTCGTCCAGCGGCGTCGATTCATGAGCAGCACCTCCATGTGACCGAGCCACTCTAGCGAGGCGCCGCGGGGTCGAACGCTAAACCTTTCCTACTGCTATCCTAAAAGAACCCTAATCACCCTCCGGGGACTCACAGACAGTGATCGATCGGGAACTGGCGGCCTTTCTCGAGGAAGGGATCGCCATTCAACTGGGCACCCGCAACGACCGGCTCGAGCCGAACGGCGCGCGCGTCATCGCCGTCAAGGTGGACGACGACGGCAGGCATCTCGTGGCCTACGTGACGAAGCCTGCGGCGGCAGGCGTGCTGCCGGATCTGCGCGCCAATGGACAGGCTGCGATCGTCTTCGCCCGGCCGCCGGACGAGCGGGCCTGCCAAGTGAAGGGGGCGTTTGCCGGCGCACGTGCGGCGACGGCGCGCGAGAAGCCCTTCGTCCTCGATCAAGCGAATCGGTGGCTCGCCCGTCTCGAGTCGATCGGCTATCCACGCGAGATGTGGACCAACTGGGGAACGTGGCCGTGCGTGGCGATCCGCATACGCGTCACGGCGCTGTTCAATCAAACACCCGGGCCTGGCGCCGGAGCACCGCTGTGAAGCAGGGCTTCGGCCTCGAAGCGATGGCGTCGTGCTTTCAGGGACTCATTCCGGCGACGCTGTTCACCTGTGCGCGCGATGGGACGCCGAACGCAGCCATTCTCAGCCACGTCGACTACGTGGACGGGCGGCACGTGGCGCTCTCGTTTCAGTTCTTCAACAAGAGCCGCCGCAACATCTCGGAGAACCCGCACGCCCTCGTCCGGCTGATCGACCCCGACACGAGCCAGGGGTGGGCGCTGCGGCTCCGATACGTCCGCTCCGAGACGTCGGGACCGGTATTCGATCGGATGGCGCTGCGCATCGAAGCGATCGCTTCCTACTCGGGACTGAAGGGCATCTTCAAGCTGCTGGCCGCCGACATCTATGAGGTCGTGGCGATCGAACGGGAACCGGACGAGCGGCCGCGGACCGCAGCCCCGGGGGTGCAGCGGCCGGCCGCGGCCGATCCGGTCTTCACGATGAAGGCGCTGCAGGACCTGGCCGATCGCATCCATCGCGCCGACTCGATCGAGAGGCTGCTCGACTCGATTCTCGAAGCGCTCGAAGAAAGTCTCGGCTTCACGCACTCGATGATCCTGGTTCCGACGGGCGAAGAGGGCGTGCTCGTCACCATTGCCAGCCGCGGATATCCGGAGAACGGCGTCGGCGCGGAGGCGCGCATCGGCGAGGGGATCATCGGTCTGGTGGCCGAAGCGAAGAAGCCGATCCGTATCTCGGGCCTGCTGCGGCAGATGCTGTACGCCCATGCCGTACGGCGGCAGGCCCAGCAGGCGGGGCTCTGTTCGCAGGAGCGCCGGATTCCGCTTCCCGGGCTGCCAAATCCCGAGAGCCAGCTCGGCGTACCGCTGCTCGTCCGGGGCGAGCTGGTCGGCGTCCTGTGCATCGAGAGCGACACCCCCTACCGCTTCCACGAAGAGGACCGCGCGCTCGTCGAGCTGCTCGGCAGCTACGTGGCGATCGCGATCCAGAATATGCAGTTCCAGGAGCGGGCGGACGCACCAGCCGAGGCCGCCGCCGCACACCCGCCTGCCGCGGGCGGGCCTCCTGTTCCTCCTGCGACGCGGCGACGGGAAATCGCGTACTACACGCGCGATGAGTGCATCCTCGTCGATGGCGAGTACCTGATCCGGAGTCTGCCGGCCAAGATCCTCTGGAAGCTGCTGCGCGCGCACGCGTCCGACGGCCGGGCGGAGTTCACCAACCGCGAGCTGCGGCTCGACAAGTCGCTCAACCTGCCAGAATGGAAGGACAACCTGGAGACGCGGCTGCTGCTCCTCCGGCGGCGGCTGGAACAGAAGTGTCCCGATGTTCGTCTCACGCCGCGCGGTCGCGGCCGGTTCGCGCTCGAGCTCAAGTGCGACGTCGCGCTCGTCGAGCGGGCATAGAGGGCCGGCCGGCGGAAAACTGTTTGCTTGTTTTTTCCGGTATATGGCGAACGCCAGCCTCTCTCCCAAACAGCTGGCCGCCCTGCTCGCGTCGCTCGACGACGCGCAGCGCCGGCTTGCCGCCGTACGCGACCAGCTGATTCAGGCCATGGCGGCACGACACCGCGCGCCGCCGCCCGGTCGACCGGCACGGTTCGTGCGTCGCAGGCGCGCGGCCGCCCGATGACCGGAGAGCACGTCATCCTTCTCGTCAATAACATTCCGGACCACGCCGTGACCTACGGCCGTGCACTGGCCGAGCACGGATTCGTCGTTCACCTCGTCCGGTCGGGAAATGACGCGCTGCGGCACGCGAGGCGCACGCTTCCGGCCTGCACGATCATCGATTTGCGCCTGCCCGACATGTCGGGATGGGAGCTCTGCCGCCGCCTGCGGGAGCGGAGCGGGCGGGATCTGCGTATCGTCGTGCTGACGCCGGAACTGTCGAAGGCGTGTGCGGCCGACAGCGCGCGCGTCGGCTGCGATGCGTGGCTCACACACCCGACGATTGCCGAAGATCTGGTGCGTACGGTGAAGCAGGTGCTCCGTCTGGAGACCGCGGCGCCGCCTTCCGCGGACGAGGCGCTGCTCGGCGCGATGGTCTGCGCGGCGTGCGGATCGGACCAGGTGCGCCCCACGCTGCGCATGAGCCCGATTCAGTATTACTGCTGCCGGACCTGCGGCTTCTGCTGGCGCGTCGAACTGATGCAGCCCGTGTCCTAGATTCGTGCCCGACCGCCGTAAAACGACGGCAGCCTGACGTCGCGCATCGTCCGGAACCCGGGGGCGGCGTCGAGCACCGCGGGGATCGAGTTCACCACCATTGACGCGGTAGCGATATCGCCGTGTACACCCCCGTCGATCCGGGAATAGATAGGCGGTGAGCCTTCGATGCGCACCGAGTCGTACGCCTCGGGCGCGCCCAGGTACGCCTCGAGGTGGAGCTGGATGCGCGGCTCGTTGTTCACGTATCCGACGGCGTGCTGCACGATGCCGCAGACGTAACCCGGATCCACGGCGAGGAGCTCGCTCTCCACCACCTCTGTCGCGAGCTTCGGCTCGATCTCGTCGGTCGTGCGATCGAGCTTCCAGCCGACGGCATCCGCGATCATCTGAATGGATTCGGTGAACCCGACGTGGCGGAGCGTGCCGCGCTCCACCCCGCGCGCGAACTGCTCCGTCGTCAGGCCGGCGCCGATCTTCTGCTGGAACGGCAGGCGGCGGAGGCGCGCATCCTGTACGCGGTGCACTTCGATGCGATCGACGCGCTCGCACAGGGCGGTCAGCGCGATCGGCAGCGCGTCCATCAGGAAGCCAGGATTGACCCCCGTGCCAAGGACCGCCGCTTTCGCCCGGCGCGCCGCCGCGTCGAGCCGTGCGGCCAGGCGCCTGTTGCGCGCCGACGCATACGCCGCCTCCTCGGTCGTCGTCACGATCGGCACGCGGTGCTGCAGCACCTCCTCGAACTGCGGCAGCACGCCCTTGAGCGTCGACCCGGTGCAGAGTACGGCGACATCGGGCTTGCCCGCCTTGATGGTCCGGCTGATGCCGTCCGTCACCTTGAGGCGGAGGCGTCGGCCGAGCTCGACGACGTCGCCGGCATCGCGTCCCAGCTTCGCGGGATCGATGTCGACGGCGCCGACGATCCGAAACCCGTTGCGGTCTGCCAGTTGACGCGCCACCGCAGCGCCGATCGGCCCCAGCCCGACGAGCATCACGCGAATCGCCATACGAACCAGCGATTATAGAATGCGCTCCATGCCGCCGATGCGGAGTTTGCCGCGCCAGACCGCGTTCGTGTCGTTTCTGTTGCTTTCGTGTCCCATCAGCGTGACAGCACAGCAGCAGAGCGTGCAGCAGTTCGATCACCCGCAGCCGGGCGCTCGCTCTCCGCGCAATGCGAACTACGAGATCGACGTCACGCTCGATCACGCCGCGAGGCGGCTGAGCGGCCGCGAGACGATCCGCTGGCGCAACATCAGCGCGAACCCGACGTCCGAGCTCCAGTTCCACCTCTACTGGAACGGCTGGCGCGACCTCGAGTCGACGTGGCTGCGCGAACGCCGGCTGGCCGGCGCGTTCACGCCGCCTCGTCCGGGTGCGTGGGGGTCCATGGATGTCACGCGGCTGCGCGTGCGCGGCGCCGATCTCACGACAGACACGCGCTTCATCGCCCCCGACGACGGGAATACCGCGGATCGCACGGTGCTGGCGGTGGCGCTGCCGTTTGCCGTGCCGCCACAGGAGACGGTCGAGATCGAGATCGAGTGGACGGCGAAGGTGCCGCGGACGTTCGCGCGCACCGGCTATATCGGGAACTACTACTTCATCGCGCACTGGTTCCCGAAGCTCGGGGTCCTCGAGGACCGCGGATGGAACACGCACCAGTTTCACGCAGCCACGGAGTTCTACTCGGACTACGGCGTTTACGACGTACGCATCACCGTCCCGCAAGGGTTCGTCGTCGGCGCGTCTGGCCGCGAAGTGGAGCGGACCGACGTCGGCCGCGGTCAGACGCGGCATCGTTACCGCGGCGAAGACCTCCATGACTTCGCCTGGACGACGAGCCCCGACCTCGTCGAGGCACGGCGGACGTTCACGCACCCGATGCTGCCGAACGTCGAAATGCGGCTGCTCCTCCAGCCCGAGCACGCCGGACAGGAGCAGCGCCACTTCACCGCCACCGCGGCCGCGCTCCGCTATTACGGCGAATGGTTCGGCCCCTATCCGTACGACCACCTCACGATCGTCGATCCCGCCTTTCAGAGCGGCAGCGGCGGCATGGAGTATCCGACGCTGTTCACAGCGGGAGCGCGCTGGATGGCGCCTGCACGCGTGCCGCAGCCCGAACGCGTGACGATCCACGAAGCGGGCCATCAGTTCTGGTACGGCATCGTCGGCAGCAACGAGTTCGAGCATGCCTGGCTGGACGAGGGCCTGAACACCTTCTCCGAGGCGCGGGTCATGGAGGCGGCGGGGATTCCGAATTACCTCGCGGCGCGGTTCTTCGGCGGATTCGTGCCCTGGACGATTCGAGACATCCAGCTCGCGCGGGCGACCGACGGCAACCGCCTCGCCGGCTACCGCGAGAACGCCGAAGCGGACACGCCGGCCACGCCGACATTCCGGTACTGGCCCGGCACGGCCACCTTCATCACGTACAACAAGACGGCGCTGTGGCTGCACACGCTCGAACGATACCTTGGCTGGCCGGTCCTGCAGCGGATTCTGTCGACCTACTTCGATCGCTGGAAGTTCCGGCACCCGCAGCCGGCCGACTTCTTCGCGGCCGTCAACGAAGTCACCGGGCGCGACCTGACGTGGTTCGTCGACGAAACGTATCGAAGCTCGAACGTGTTCGACTACGGCGTCCAGAGCTTTACGAGCACCCGGGTCCGGCTGAAGCCGGACGCCACGACCGAAGACGGATACCGCACGGTCGTCGTCGTGCAGCGGCTTGGCGAGGCGGTCTTTCCCGTCGACGTGCTCACGACGTTTCGTGACGGGCAGCGCGTCTCGGAGCGGTGGGACGGGCGCGACCGCCGCGTCATCTACACGTACGAGCGCCCGTCGGAGGCGCTGTCGGTCGCCGTCGATCCCGATCGTGTGCTCCTCCTCGACGTGAACTACACGAACAACAGTGCGACGCTGACGCCCCGCGCGCACGAGGCAGGCCTGAAGTGGGCCCTCAAGTGGCTCGTCTGGCTGCAGGAGCTGCTGCTGACCTACGGTTTCTTCGCATGACCGTCGGCGTCTGGATTGACGGATGGCGGCGGGTGCTCGGCGCGCCGGCGATTGTCCTCAGTGCGTTCGTGCTGACGCTCGCCTCCACCGTGCCGTTCGCCCTCGCGCTCGGGCGCGCGATCGAGACGCACCTCGGTCGGAGCCTCGAGGCCGGCGCTGCCGCCGACGGCGTCAACTATGACTGGTGGCAGCAGTTCCTGGCGCAGGCCTCGGGCATCGGCGCGACCTTCACGCCGGCGGTCATCGGGTTTGCGTCGACCCTCGGGACGCTCAGCCGCGTGCTCGATGCGACGGGAGAGACGCTTCCCATTGCCGCGCTCGTGACCGCATATCTCCTGGTGTGGACGTTTCTGTCGGGCGGCATCCTCGATCGCTACGCGCGCCGGCGGCCGACGGGCGCGTACGGCTTCTTCGGCGCCGCGGGCGCGTGCTTCTGGCGTCTGCTGCGCCTGGCCTTCCTCGCCGCCATCGCCTATGGCTTGCTGTTCGCGTACGTGCACGAGTGGCTGCTGGATGACGCGTACGGACGTCTGACACGCGACCTCACCTCGGAACGTGCGGCGTTTGCCTGGCGGGCGGCGTTGTACGGACTATTTGGCGCGTTGCTGGTGGCCGTTAACGTGTCGTTCGACTACGCGAAGATCCGGCTCGTGGTCGAGGATCGCCGAAGCGCGTTCAGCGCCCTTCGCTCGGCTCTCGCGTTCGTCGCGCGGCACACGGACCGCGTGCTCGTCCTGTACGGGATCAACGCGCTGGCGTTCGTGCTGGTCGTCGCCGTGTGGGCGGTCGTTGCGCCGGGCGCCGGCCGCGCGGATTGGACCATGTGGGCTGCGTTTGCGGGGACGCAGCTCTACATCCTGGCGCGGCTCGTACTGAAGCTGCAGTTCATGGCGTCCCAGACGGCGCTCTTTCAAGCGTCGCTCGCCCATGCGGGGTACACGGCCGCTCCGCCACCGGTCCGGCCGGAATCGCCAGCGGTGGAAGCGATGGCGCCGGGGCCGCCTACGCTGAGGCTGTGAGAATTTCCTTCAGGCGATCGGAGTCGACCGACTCGAGCTCGAGCAGCTCGTTGGCCAGCGCCACGACGGCAGGCCGCTGACGCTCGACGATCTGCCGCGCCGTCTCGTACCCGTGCATCACCAGCGCGCGGATCTCCTCGTCCACGCGGCGCGCGGTCTCGTCGCTGAAGCCGGCCGCGCGGCCGTCGCTGTCCCACGCGCTCGATGGCCGCCGGAAGTGGAGCGGCCCCAGCCGCGACATGCCGAGCTCGCAGACCATCTTCCGGGCCAGCTCGGTGGCGCGCTCGATGTCGTTCGACGCGCCGCTCGTCGCCTGACGCAGGAAGAGCTCCTCGGCGACGCGCCCGCCCATCAGAATCGCGATCTGCGATTCCATGTACGTCCGCGAATGCGTATACCGATCCGCTTCGGGCAGCTGCATCGTCACGCCCAGCGCGCGGCCGCGCGGGATGATCGTGACCTTGTGCAGCGGATCGGCTTCGGGCAGCAGCGCCGCGACCACTGCGTGTCCCGCCTCGTGATAAGCGCACGTGACGCGCTCCTGCTCGCTCATTGCGACCGACTTGCGCTCCACGCCCATGAGGACCTTGTCGCGGGCCGCATCGAGGTCCGCGGCGCCGACGGCGTTGCGGCCGGCGCGCGCCGCAATGAGCGCCGCTTCGTTGACGAGGTTGGCCAGGTCGGCGCCGGAGAATCCCGGCGTGCCGCGCGCGATCGCCCGCATGTCGACGTCTGCGTCCAGCGCCACCTTGCGCGCGTGCACGCGCAGAATCTGCTCGCGGCCGCGAATGTCCGGATTGCCGACGACGACCTGACGGTCGAAGCGGCCCGGCCGCAGCAGCGCCGGATCGAGAATGTCCGGCCGGTTCGTCGCCGCGACGACGATGATGCTCTCGGACTGCGTGAAGCCGTCCATCTCGACGAGCAGCTGGTTGAGCGTCTGCTCGCGCTCCTCGTGGCTGAGCGAGCTGCCGCCGCGGCTGCGGCCGACGGCGTCGAGCTCGTCGATGAACACGATGCACGACTTGTGGCGACGGGCGTCGCGGAACAGCCGGCGCACGCGGGCGGCGCCGACCCCGGCATACATCTCGACGAAGTCGGACCCGCTCGATGAGATGAACGGTACGCCCGCCTCACCCGCCATCGAGCGCGCGAGCAGCGTCTTGCCGGTGCCGGGAGGGCCGACGAGCAGGATGCCGCGCGGAATACGCCCGCCGATGGTGGCGAAGCGCTCGGGAGTCCTCAGGAACTCGACGATCTCGCGCACCTCGTCCTTCGCCTCGTCCACGCCCGCGACGTCGGCAAAGGTGACGGGCACCTGTTCGGGATCGACGGTCCGGGTCCGTTCGAGCGTCGGCACGCGGCCGGTCATCATACGGAAGAGCACGAGCCCCGCCACCGCGAAGAGGAGGAACCCGAGCGCAATGGCGCCGTAACTGCCCGCGTTCGACGTCTCGGGACGAACGACGTCGAGGCGAACGCCGCGCTCGGCAAGTCCGGTCACAAACGTCGGGTTGGCGGCGACGTAGCCCTGCGGGGCCACCGTTTCCTGACGCGTGCCGTCGCGCCGCGCGATCAGGAGCCGCTCGGTCGTCACCGTCACGCTGGCGACGCGGCCCGCCTGCACATCCGCCAGGAAGTCCGAAAAGGCCACGGTGACCGGCGCGTCGGCGACACGGGAGCGCAGGCCGACGAAGACGGCGATGAGTACGACAAGGCTGAGGACGGCGGCGCCGGTCCAGATCAGGCGGGAACGCGGGAACTTGCCTTTGAGCACGCAGGTCTCTCCGTCACGGTCGCGGTAGAGCCGACCACTCCGGGAAACCCGGGGTGCAGAACCGGCCCGATTTTTGTGGGGAGTTCCCTGATGGGTGCGAGGCCCAGTCAGAGACGCCTGATGATTCTACCGGACGGCGCGGCCGCTGTAAATAGCGATTCCATATGGAGTTAGGGAGCTCGACGGTATTTCGCCCCTCCGAGGTCCGGATCGGCTGCTCCGGGTGGCAGTACAAGCACTGGCGCGGCGACTTCTACCCCGCCGAGTTGCCGCCGTCGCGCTGGTTCGCGCACTACGCGCTCCACTTCGACACGGTCGAAATCAACAACAGCTTCTACCGGCTGCCCGCAGCGGCAACGTTCGAGCGCTGGCGCCGGCAGGCACCGCCGCACTTCACCTATGCCGTGAAGGCGAACCGGTTCCTCACCCATATGAAGAAGCTGAAAGATCCCGAGGAGGCGCTCGTTCGCTTCTTCGACAACGCCAAACACCTGGGGCCGACGCTCGGCCCAATCCTCTACCAGCTGCCGCCGCGGTGGCCCATCAATGTCGAACGTCTCGAGACGTTCCTCCGGGCGCTCGGCCCTATGTGGGCGCGCGCGGCCGGGACGGATCGAGGGCCGCGCTCCGCGATCGAATTTCGCGATCCGAGCTGGTACGATGACCGCGTGTTCGCGCTGCTCGAGCGCCATGATGTCGCGCTGTGCCTGCATGACATGCACGGATCGGCAAGCGGCAAGCGCATCGTGGGGCCGTTCATCTACGTGCGGTTCCACTTCGGCGAGTCGAAGTACGGCGGCGCGTATGATGACGCACGGATCGACGAGTGGGGACGGTGGCTCGCGGACCGGGCGGCCAGCGGCCTCGATGTGGTCGCGTACTTCAACAACGACGGCGGCGGCCACGCGCCGCGCGACGCGGTACGGCTGCGCAATCGTGTGAAAGGGCGGCGCGCGGCGTAGAATCGAAGAAGGATGGCAGTTCCCGGCACGCTCGCCCTCACGCCCGAGACCGACGCATTCCGCGTTCAGTTCGCGCAGCTGTCGGCCGAGGCCGACGCGCTCGCGTCCGGACTGAGCGACGATCAGTTCGCGTGGCGTCCGTCGCCGGAGGCGTGGTCGGTCGGCGAATGCCTCGATCACCTCAATGCGACGGCTCGGATCTACCTCCCCGTCATCGACGAGGGGATCGCAGAGGCGATCCGCCGCGGCCTGTACGGCGGCGGCCCGTACACGTACAACTGCATCGGCCGCCTCTTCGTCTACATCGCGGGCCCGCAGGTTCCCGTACGTGCGAAGGCCCCCCGTCCGTTTCTGCCCGTCCCCGGGCGACGCCGCCAGGAGGTGCTGGCGGCCTTTCGCGCCTATCAAGTCCAATACATCGATCGTTTGCGCCAGGCGAACGGCCTCGACCTGGCGCGCGCCCGCGTCTCCTCGCCCCTCGTCCGCTGGCTGCGCATCCCGCTCGGGTCGAGCTTTGCGCTGATGATCGCCCACGAGCGCCGCCATCTTGCCCAGGCGCGGCGCGTGACCGAGGCCCCCGATTTCCCCCGCCGGTAAGGCGTCAAGCTGTCGCCGTCGGCGATGTCGTACGCGCTCGACTGGCGTGCGAGGCGCAACGATCGCCAGTCGCACTCAACGTCGAGCGACAACTTCGATCTCGAAGAGCCGTGGCCACAGCTTACCGGTAACAAAGAGGCGGTTACTGGCCGCGTCGTAGGCGATGCCATTCAGGACGGCCTCAGGGTCGAGCCGATAGCCGGTCGACATGAGGCCTCTCAGCTCAATCCATCCCGTGACCCGACCGGAGTGCGGCGAAATTCGAGCGATTCTGTCGGTGTGCCAGACGTTTGCGTAGATCTCGCCACGAACGTACTCGAGCTCGTTCAAGTCCTCGACGGCCATGTTGCCGTCTCTCACCCGTAGGCGCCGAGTCTCACGAAAGGTCGTCGGACTGAGGAACCGCAGCGTGTCCGTGCCGTCGCTGAGAATGAGCTCGCGGCCGTCATGGGTCAGTCCCCACCCTTCGCCAGAATAGGCGAACGTTCGCTGTGGCGCCAGGCTGGCCATGTCGTAGACAAAAGCGATCTGCGATCGCCACGTCAGCTGAACCAGCTGCCCCGCCCATGCCGTCAGGCCCTCGCCGAAGTACATAGGATCCAGCCGACGTTGCTGGACGACACGTCCGGTGTGCAACTCCACCTTGCGAACAGTCGATTGTCCGTACCGACCCGTGCTTTCGAAGAAGAATCCGTTCGAAAAGATCAAGCCCTGTGTGAACGCATCCGCGTCATGGGGATACGTATTCAGGACGCGGTATCCGTCGACGCTCGCTGTTTGTGCTGTAAGTCCAGTGAGACCCGGATTCAAGAGCCACACGACGATCGCACATGCGAGTGCGACGGCGAAGCCGCGCGGGTTCATCCTTTCACGGCCGCCACGATGTGACGGGCGGAGATGCCGTAGCGATCGAGCAACTGGTCCGGCGTGCCGCTGCGCGGAATCTCGCGGACGGCCAGCCGCCGCACCGCACATCCTTCCGGCGCGACGGCCGACGCGACGGCATCGCCGATGCCGCCGGCCGCATAGTGATCCTCGACCGTGACGAGACGGCCCTTCGTCTCCCGCGCGCAGCGGACGAGCGCCGCGGCATCGATCGGCTGTACCGAGTAGAGATCGACGACGCGGATGCTGATGCCGTGCTGTTGCAGCTCGTCGTAGGCCTTGAGCGCCTCGAAGACCGTGACGCCGGCGCCGATGACCGTGGCCACGTCGGCAGCACTCTCCCGCAGCACCTTCAGCCCGCCGATCTCGAAGGCCTCGTTCGGGCCGTAGATGACCGGCGTCTTCGGGCGCGTCGTCCGCATGTACGCCGGGCCCGGGTGATAGGCCATGCGCTCGACGAGCCGCTCGGTGCTGACGCCGTCGCAGGGATACAGCACGGCAACGTTCGGCTGCGCGCGCATCATCGCGAGGTCCTCGAGCGCCATCTGCGAGGGACCGTCCTCGCCGATCGACACGCCGGCGTGCGACCCGGCGATCTTGATGTTCAGATTGCTGATCGCCGCCATGCGAACGAAGTCGTACGCGCGCGTGAGAAATGCCGCAAACGTCGACGGAAACGGCAGCGCGCCGCGGCTCGCCAGTCCCATCGCGACGCCGAGCATCACCTGCTCGGCGATGAACATCTGGTAGAACCGATCCGGCACCGCCTGCTCGACCTTCTCGCTGAACGTCGAGTTCTTCACGTCGGCATCGATGGCGACGATCCGGTCGTCGCCGGCGGCAAGACGGGCAAGCGCCGCGCCGTACGCCTCACGGGTTGCCACGCGGTCGCCCAGCTTGTACGCCGAGGCGCCCACGCTGCCCTGTCTGGCGGGCGGGCGGCGCACGGCGGGCGGCGGGGAGGGGCGGGGGGCAGGCCCTTCTTGGGGCAGGAACTGCGCTTCGAGCTCGGCAAGGGCACGCGCGAGCTCGTCGCCCTTCTTGAGCGGCTTCCCATGCCACCCATCGAGCCCCTCCATGAACGAGACGCCCTTCCCCTTGAGCGTCCGCGCCAGGATCATCGTCGGACGCCCGCGCGTCTGGCGGGCCTTCTCGAACGCGTCGACGATCGCGGGAAGATCGTGGCCATCCACGGCCATCACGTGCCACCCGCAGGCACGCCAGCGCGCCGCCAGCGCGTCGAGGTCGTGCTGCCACTGCGTCGGGGCGCTCTGGCCGAGCGCGTTCACGTCGGTGATGCCGCACAGCGAATCGAGCTTCTCGTGCGCGGCGACGTTGGCCGCCTCCCACACGGCGCCCTCGGCTGATTCGCCGTCACCCAGCAGCACGTACGTGCGGTGCTCCGACCGGATGCGGCGCGCGTTGAGCGCGATGCCGACGCCGGCCGCGAGGCCCTGTCCGAGCGAGCCGGTCGCGACGTCGACGAACGGCAGTCGCGGCGTCGGATGCCCTTCGAGATCCGATTCGAGCCGCCGCAGCGACAGAAGCTCGCCGCGTGTCAGGAAGCCCGCCTCGGCCCACGCCGCGTAGAGCACCGGCGCGGCGTGCCCCTTCGACAAGACGAACCGATCGTTGTCGGGATGCTGGGGGTTGGCGGGGTCGTACCGCATTTCGGCGAAGAAGAGCGCCGCGACGAGCTCGGCGGCCGAGCAGCATGTGCTCGGATGGCCGCTTCCGGCTTCAGTCGTGGCGCGCACCGACTCGATGCGCAGGCGTGTGGCGATATTCATGAGCGCCGGCACGCGCACGGGTGTCTGCACCGACAAGCACTGTCCTCCGGGTGTGAAGATCCGAGTGGAGCGTCGAACGAAATTATAATGCGCGGATGCTCGCGCTGCGGTATGTGTACGTACTGGCGCTGGTCATCTGGCTCGGCGGGATGGTCGTCCTCGGCGCGCTCGTCGCGCCGACGACGTTCGAGGTGCTGCAGACGCGCGAGCCGGCGGGCGGCCGGGCGCTCGCCGGCGACGTGTTCGGGCGCACGATCGCGCGCTTCCACTACGTGGAGTACGCTGCCGGCGCGCTGCTGGTCGCCACGCTCGTCGCCATGCGGCTGTTGGGACCCCGTCCGGCAGCATTCGGCGCGCGCACGCTCATCGCCGCGGGCATGCTCGCCACGGCGCTCTATTCGGGGTTCGTCGTCCTCCGCCGCATCGATCTGGTGCAGCAGGACGCCGGGGGGCTTGCCTCGCGGCTGCCGGCGTCGGACGCGCGCCGCGTCCGGTTTGACGAGCTGCACCAACTCTCCACACGCCTCATGTTCGTCACCATGGCCGGGGCACTCGTCTTGCTCTACTGGGAAGCAAAGGAGAAATAGCTGCACAGGATCACCTTGATCCCCGGCGACGGGATCGGACCGGAAGTCACGTCCGCGGTCGTCACCATCCTGACCCGGGCCGGTCTCCAGGCCGAATGGGAGACGCACGAGGCCGGCGCGGTCGCCCTCGAGCGTCAGGGCGAGACGCTCCCTGACACGCTGCTCGAGTCGATCCGCCGCAACAGGGTCGCGCTGAAGGGGCCCGTCACGACGCCGGTGGGCGGCGGCTTCGCGAGCGTCAACGTCGGGCTGCGCAAGGCGCTCGACCTGTACGCCAACCTGCGGCCGGTTCGCAGTCTGCCGGGCGTACGGTCCCGCTACGAGCAGGTCGATCTGGTGATCGTCCGCGAGAATACCGAGGACCTCTATTCCGGACTCGAGCACGAAGTCGTCCCCGGCGTCGTCGAGAGCCTGAAGATCATCACGGACGCCGCCTCCACGCGCATCGCGCGGTTCGCCTTCGAGTTCGCGCGGGCGCACGGACGGCGGCGCGTGACCGCCGTGCACAAGGCGAACATCATGAAGATGGGCGACGGCCTGTTCCTCGAGAGCGTGCGCGCCGTCGCGGCGGGCTATCACGACATCGCCACCGACGATCGGATCGTGGACGCCGCGTGCATGCAGCTCGTCATGGACCCGTCGCGGTTCGACGTCCTCCTGCTCCCGAACCTGTACGGCGACATCGTCTCGGATCTCTGCGCCGGTCTCGTCGGAGGTCTCGGCGTCGTGCCCGGGGCGAATCTCGGCTCGGAGGCGGCCGTCTTCGAGGCCGTGCACGGCAGCGCGCCGGATATTGCGGGCAAGAACGCGGCCAACCCGACGGCGCTGCTGCTGTCCGCGGTGCTGATGCTGCGGCATGTCGGCGAAGCGACGATCGCCGACCGCGTGGCACGCGCGCTCGAGGCCGTGCTCGCCGACGGGCGCGTCCGGACGCGCGACCTCGGCGGGACGGCGTCGACGACCGAGTTCACCGACGCGATCGTCGGGAAGCTTTGATATAGTCCCAAGGCCGATGCTCGACGAGATCACCGAAGCCGTGCTCGCCCGGGACGAGGTGACGCGCTACCTCGAGGGACGGCACGGCGAAAGTGGACGCGCGGCGCGTGAGCGGATCGAAGGCTACCTCGAGGAACTGCGGACGACGCAGCGTTATCCGATCTACCGGGCACTCAAGCATCCGCTCTACCCGATCCTCCGCAAGATCGATCGCGTGGCCGAGCACATCGAGTCGGCGCGGGCCGCGACGCGCGCCGGGCGCGTCGTGTACGCCTCGAACCACAAGAGCCACACCGACTACCTCGTCGAGCTGCTCGTGCTCGACGAGAACGGCGTCCGGCCGCCGATCATCGCGGCTGGGATCAATCTCTTCGGCGGACCGCTCGGCCTGCTGCACCGCCACGTCACCGGCGCGATTCCGATCCGCCGCAACACCAAGGACCCCGCGTATCTGATCACGCTGAAAGCCTACGTCGCCGAGCTGCTGCGCAAGCACGACCTGTTCTTCTACCCGGAAGGGGGGCGCAGCTACAGCGGCGAGATCAAGAGTCCGAAGACAGGGCTGATCCATGCGGCGCTGCAGGCGGAGCACCCGCACCTGATGGTGCTGCCGACGGCCGTCGCGTACGACCTCGTACTCGAGGATCACGTGCTCGCGCGGCAGCGCGTCAAGCGGGCGCAGCGGCCGTTCAGCCGCGAGCTCGCCGAGATGGTGCGCTACGCCGTCGGCTACCGGTCGCGCGCGTTCGTCACCTTCGGCAAGCCAATCAGCGTCGACATCGACGCGGCCTCGCGCCGCGACGTCCTCGAGTTCGCGCACACCGTGATGGACGCCATCGGGCGCCTCTACAAGGTGCTGCCGACGGCGGTGGTCGCCAACGCCGTGCGGCCGTCGATCGCGCGGCGCGAGCTCGAGGCGCGCGCCGACGCCGTCATCGACACCGTGCGCTCCAAGGGCGCCAATCTCGGCGTCGGGAGCGGCGCCGAGGCGGTCGACGCCGCCCTCGAGCCGCTCGAAGCGCGCGGCATCCTCGTCGTCGAACGCAGCCGCGTGCGCGTCCGCCAGCGCAACGTGCTTCGCTACTACGCCCGCACGCTCGCGCATCTGCTCGCCTCCCCGTCGCGCCGCACGCACTGATGTACGGCGGCGCGAAGGCATTCTTCTACGCGCTCTCCGGGAGCGCGTTTCTCAAGCGCCTCGCGTCGCGCTACGGCATGGCGAGCGGCGGAAGCTTCGCCCGCCGCTTCATCGCCGGTGAGGCGATCGAGGACGCCGTCGAGGCGTCGAAACGGCTGCAGGCGCAGGGGATGCTGCTGACGCTCGATTATCTGGGCGAAAGCGTCAAGACGATCGACGAAGCGGTGGCCGCCACTCGGGAGTACGTCCGCCTGATGGAGCTCATCGTCGCGTCAGGCATCGAGCGGAACATCTCGCTGAAGCTCACGCAGCTCGGCATCGACATCGACCGGGCAACCTGCATCGACAACCTGCGCCGCATCCTGGAGCCCGCCCGCCGGCACGCGTTCTACGTCCGCATCGACATGGAGCACTCGCGCTATACCGCCCTGACGCTGGAGATCTTCGAGACGCTCTGGGCGCAGGAGTATCGCAATCTTGGCGTGGCGCTCCAGGCGTATCTCTTTCGCACCGAAGAAGACGTGCGCCGCATGAACGCGCTCGGCGCACGGGTGCGGCTCGTCAAAGGCGCGTACAAGGAACCGCCGTCGATTGCGCACACACAGAAGGCAGACGTCGATGCGGCGTTCCTGCGCCTCGCGCGGTTCCTGCTGGACGAGGGCACCTACCCGGCCATCGCGACGCACGACGAGCGCATCATCCAGGCCGTACGCACGTATGCGGAAGAGCGCGGCATCGGACGCGACCGGTTCGAGTTTCAGATGCTGTACGGCATCCGCCGCGATCTGCAGGCGTCGCTGGTCGCCGCGGGTTACCGGATGCGAGTCTACGTCCCCTTCGGCCGCGAATGGTTTCCCTATTTCATGCGCCGTCTGGGCGAGCGGCCGGCGAACCTCGGCTTTGTCGTTCGGGCGCTGCTTCACGAACGTTAATCCGAGTACCGCGGCTCAGCGGTATGTGACGCGACCGTTTCCACTCGGCAGCGTCGGATTGCCCACTCCGAAAACTCGGCCGGGGGCATCCGGACGGCCGCGCTCGGAGACGGCCCGCACTCATAACCGCAGAGCCATGGCACCACTCTTGAAGTGGCCAGGGCCAGCCGGGGGTGGGGTGACGCGAAACGCGACGCGCGCCCCGCCCCCCGGACACGGAAAGGGGTACGAGGCAATGGGCGTCATTGACCGCGCGTCAACGCACGTGCGGCGGTTCCTGTGTGGCCTTCAAGGGCACGACGCGCTCCTCCATTTCGAGCACGGACGGTTGTCGCTCGTCTGCGCGTCGTGCGGACACGAGAGCCCCGGATGGGATCTCACCAGCGCGCCGCCGCGCGCGCCGCAGTCGACCGCGCCTGCACGGCGGTTCGTGCGGCTGCCGCTCATCGGTGAGCGGCGCGTCGCCTAGCGCCCTCCTTCACCGCTCGTGAACGCCGTCGTGAGCGCCACGAGCGCGTCGCAGCAGCGGCGCACGTCATCCAGCCGCACGTACTCTTCCCCGCTGTGGAGGCCGGCGCCACCCGGACCGAACAGCACCGAGGGAATGCCGGCAGCGCCGAGAATCGCCGCGTCGGTCCAGAAGCTCATGCCGATCCGCCGCGGCGTACAACCTGCTGATGCGGCCGCACGCGCGAGCGTCTCCGGCAGCGGATGGTCCGGAGCGAGCGCATACGGTCCGCGCATGAAGAGCGGATGCGCGTCGCCCTCGAACTCCTCGTCCTCGCGGCGGAGTGCGTCGAGGATCTCGACAATTTCCTGAAACCCCGCTCCCGCGGGCTCTCCAGGCAGCGTCCGCCGCTCGACCTGGAGCGTGCAGCGATCCGGATAACTGCTGAGTTCCTGGCCTCCCGTAATGGTGGAGGCGTGGAGCGAGGCGGTCCCGAGCAGCGGATGCATCGGCGTGCTCTGGAGCCGCCGGTCGAGGGCCTCCAGGCGGCGAAGCACACGCCCCATCCGAAGGATCGCGTCTCGTCCCTCATCGGGACGACTGCCGTGCGCCGCGCGCCCGCGCGTCTCGACCTCGATCCACTCGAACCCTTTGTGCGCGACCGCGATGTCGAGATCTGTCGGCTCGGTGACCACCGCGGCATCCGCGCGCCAATGGGCCGCGAGCGCCTCGGCGCCGATGCTTGCGTGCTCTTCGTCCACGACGGCGGCGAGGATGAGGCGCCCGCGGGCGAGACCGCCGCCCTCCACGAGCCGGCGTGCGGCGCCGAACATCGCGGCAACGCCGCCTTTCATGTCCTGCGCGCCACGACCGTACAGACGGCCGTCGCGCTGCTGCGGGGCGAATGGACGCGCCATCCCGGACACGCCAACGGTGTCGAGGTGACCGCACAACATCAGCGCCGGACCCGGCTCGCGCCCCTCGAGCACCGCAACCACATTCGGGCGGCCCGGCGCCACTTCGGTGACGTCGACCGCGAGGCCAAGCGCGATGCACTCCACGGCGACGCGCCCGGCGATGGCCGCTTCGCCGCGCGCACCTGGCACGAGCGACGGGTTCACCGAATCGATGGCGACCAGCTCCTCGAGCAGCGCAATGGTCGGATCCATAACCGTGGAACAATGCTACCCGAACGATGTCCATCGATCTGGTGAAGGCCATTGCGGCAGCGGTTCGAGACGAGGGCGGACGCGCCCTCGTCGTCGGCGGCTGGGTACGCGACCAGCTCAGGGGTCATCCGTCCAAGGACCTCGACCTCGAAGTCTTTGGCGTACCCGAGGACCGCCTGGCCGCCCTCCTTCAGCGGTTCGGACGCGTCGAAGCGGTCGGCCAGAGCTTTCCGGTCTACAAGGTGTCGGAGCTCAGGAGGCCGGGGGCAGGGAGCGAGGTGTCAGGGGACATCGACGTCGCACTTCCCCGCCGCGAGTCGAAGGCCGGCCGCGGCCACAAGGGATTCCGGGTGGTCGGCGATCCGTTCATGTCGATCGCGGACGCCGCGCGCCGCCGCGATTTCACGATCAACGCGATTTCGTGGGACCCGCTGACCGAGTCGTACGAGGACCCCTTCGGCGGGCGCGCCGATCTCGACCGCCGGCTGCTGCGTGCGGTCGACCTGACGACGTTCGGCGACGACAGTCTGCGCGTGCTGCGTGCCGTGCAGTTCGCGGCCCGGTTCGAGTTCGCGCTCCACGAGGAGACGGCCGCGCTGTGCCGCCGGATTCCGCTCGACGATCTGCCGGCCGAACGCGTCTGGGGCGAGCTCGAAAAGCTGCTGATCGCGGCGGAGCGCCCGTCGATCGGCCTGGCGCTGGCCCTCGATCTGGGCGTGGTCGACGCGCTGCTGCCGGAGCTGCGCCCCCTTGTCGGCTGCGCGCAGGAGCCCGACTGGCATCCCGAAGGCGACGTCTGGACGCACACGCTCATCGTGGTCGACACGGCGCGGCGCCTCAGCGCCGATCTCGACCGGGCGCAGCGCATCACGATCATGCTCGGCGCCGTCTGCCACGATCTCGGGAAGCCGGCCACGACGGAGATGATCGACGGACGCATCAGGTCGCTGAACCACGAGGAGGCGGGCGTGGCGCCGACGATCCGCCTGCTGGATCGTCTGAACATCCACACGATCGACGGCGTCGACGTGCGCGCACACGTCATCGGGCTGGTCGCCCACCATCTCAAGCCGGGCATGCTGCACAAGGCCGCGCAGGTCGGCGACGGCGCGTTTCGCCGGCTCGCGCAGAAGGTCGACCTCGAGCTGCTGGCGCGCCTCGCGCGGGCCGATTGCCTCGGGCGCACCGGCGACTTCGATTGCTCGGCGATGGACTGGTTCCTCGCGCGCGCCCGCGCACTTGGCGTCGAGCACCGGCCGCCGGCGCCGCTGCTCCTCGGCCGGCATCTCCTTGCGCTCGGCCTGTCACCAGGGCCGAAGGTGGGCGAGATTCTGAAGCAGGTCTACGAGAAGCAGCTCGACGGCCAGGTCACGAGCGTCGAAGAGGGAATCGAAGAGGCCAAACGGCTCCTCGGGTCCGGCTAAAGCCGGACGCCACGTTCGCGACGATCGGCGTCCGGTCTTAGCCGGACCCGACAATGTACCGCGCGAAATCGGCCGGCGATACGTTCCCACCCGAGACGACCGCCGCGACGGACCGGTCCGCCGGTGCGCCCGCGACGAGCATCGCCGCGACCGATGTCGCGCCGCTTGGCTCGGCCACGAGCCGTGCCTCGCGAAAGACCCAGGCGACAGCCGCGGCAATCGCCGCGTCATCGACGGTCACGACATCATCGACAAACGCTTCCACGTGCGCGAACGTGAGGTCGCCAGGCTGCAGCGGCAGCAGGCCGTCGGCGATGCTGGACGTGCGCTCGAGTCGTACCGGGTGGCCCGCGGCGCGCGACGCCGACATTTTCGCGGCGCCCGCGGGCTCGACGCCTACCACGCGCACCGTGGATCGGCGGCGCTTGATGGCCGCTGCGACGCCGGCGATGAGACCACCTCCGCCAACCGGCACGTAGACCGCGTGAAGGTCCGTGCACTGCTCTGCGAGCTCCAGGCCGCAGGTGCCGGCGCCCGCGATGATCCAGGGATGATCGAACGGCGGCACGATCGTCAGACCGCGCGCCGCTGCTTCCCGCTCGGCCCGCGTCCGCCGGTCGATCGACGTCGTCCCGTCCATGATCACTTCGCCGCCGTACCGGCGCACACCCTCGACCTTGACCTGCGGCGCCGTTTCCGGCATGACGACGACCGCGGGCATGCCGAGGCGCGACGCGGCCAGCGCCACCGCCTGCCCGTGATTGCCCGATGAGTAGGTAATCACCCCGGCGGCCCGCGCCTCAGGCGGAAGCCGCGCAAGGAAGTTGTACGCGCCGCGGAGCTTGAACGCTCCCATCGGCTGCAGGTTCTCGCATTTGAGCGCGATGGGACCCGCCTGAACGACGGGCGTGCGGACCGCCACGTCGCGAATGCGCACCGCGGCGGCTTCGATCTCCTCGAGCGTGACCAGAGTCAATTCGTCGCTTTCGGAACGGGGTCCCCAATGCGCACGCCGGCGCTCTGGGGTGGGAGACGCGGCCGGGCAAACTGCTCGTTCGGGTTGTACGCGGGCATCTCCGTCGCGTTCGCGATCCGCCAGCCGAGCTCCGCGAGGAACCGCATGTCGTCGACGGCGCCCGCATAGTCCCACGACGGCAGCACCTCATCGTCCGGCTGGTGGTAGCGCATCGCGTCGTACTCCTCGTGCAGGCGTTTCGACGCCGCCGGGTCCGGGCCGGTGAACTCGACCGGGTCGCTGAGCGACAGCGCAGGGATCCCGATCTTTGCGAGCGGAAAATGGTCGGACCGGAAGAAGTAGCCGCGGCCCGGCTCCGGATCGGGACCGACGACGCGTCCTTGCTCCCTCGCAAGCTGCGACGCCAGCGCGCCGAGCGTCGACCGCTCGGCGCCGAGCAGCACGATGTCGCGGCTCCGCCCCGCCAGGTTGAGCGAATCGATATTGATGTTGGCCGCCCAGGCCTCGGGCGGCAGCGCGGGCCGCCCCGCAAAGTACTCCGCACCGAGCAGGCCTGATTCCTCGGCGGTCGTGAACAGGACGTAGATCGATCGAGCGGGGCGCGCCGGGGCGCGTGCGAGCGCCTGCGCGATTTCGAGAACTCCACCAAGTCCCGACGCATTGTCGATGGCGCCGTTATAGATCCGATCCACGTCGGCCGGTTCACCCGGCTTCGGATCGCGCATCCCCAGATGGTCGTAGTGCGACGTGTAGATGACGGCCTGCTCGGGGTTGGTGCCGCGGAGCACGCCGATCACGTTGGGCGACGTCTTCTGCTGCACCGTCTGGACGATCGTCGCCGACGCCTGGATGCCGAGCGGGACGGGCTTGGCGCCGCGCCGCACGGCCGCGGCACGCAGCGGCTCGAGGTCGCGGCCGGCGCGCTTCACGATCTCGCGCGCGGCGCGATCGGTCACCCAGGCCTTGAGGCCGAGCCGCGGCGCGCCCGGCACGGCGGGAATCGAGTACTGTGTGCCGCTCCACGACGACTGCACCACCTGCCAGCCGTAGGTCGCCGATTCGTCGGTATGAATGAGGATGGCGCCTGCGGCGCCCTGCCGGGCCGCCTCCTCGAACTTGTAGGTCCACCGGCCGTAGTAGGTGAGCGCCAGGCCGCCGAAAAGCTGCGGCTCTTCCGGCGGGGCCGGCGGATCGTTGACCATGACGAGCGCAATCTTGCCGCGCATGTCGACACCCGCATAGTCGTTCCAGTCGTATTCGGGCGCGACGATGCCGTGGCCGACGAAGACGATCTCGCCCGACGTCCGCACCGTCGGCTCCTGGACATCGCTGAAGGCGACGACCTCCTCGAGATATCTGAACGCCGCGCCCGGCCCGGCCGTCAGCGTGAACGACGGATTCACGAGCGACTCGACGATCGGGACCTGCTGGAAGTAGGTGCCGTCGGCGGCGCCGGGCTCGAAACCGAGGAGCGCGAGCTGCGCGGCCAGGTACTGCGCGGCGAGCTGGCCGCCTCGGGTAGACGGAGCGCGCCCTTCGAGGAGATCGTCGGAAAGGAATTGCACGTGTGCGGCAATCTCGTTGCCGCGAATCTCATCCAGAGCCGGAGGTCCGCCGGCGTCCGTTGCGCCTGAACGGCTCGATCCCACACGGTTCTGGGCGACCAGCACGGCGACAATCGCGAGCGCGACGGCCGCAGCAAGCCACGTCGTCTTCGGCATGCGGCCAGAATAGCACCCTGCCCGCCGACAGGAACTTCGTTTGCACTGGCCACGGCCGTGCCCGACTCGACAATTCCCAGCACAGCCGAACGCGAACCCCTTCCCCCCGCTGAGCCGGCGCCGCGGACCGAGCCGCCCGGCCCCGAGCCGCCGCGGGCGCAGATGGTCGGCTACGCGCCGTATCGCGAGCTGAACGAGCGGCTGATCTGGGATCTCATCGAAGCGGTGAAGGCCGTCCTGCGCAAAGAGGCGTCAGATCGGCTGCGCGACGTCTATCTCGTCGGCGACATCGAGAAGGATCCGGCGCGCGCGGTCATCGAGCGGATGCGCGAGCTGGCCAACGACAGCACGCGGCCCATCACGCTGTACGTCAACAGCGCGGGCGGCAACGTGACCGACGGCCTGGCGATCCACGATGCGATCCGTCAGATCGTGTTGCGCGGCGTCGAGGTGACCATCGTCGTCCAGGGGATGGCGTACTCGATGGCGTCGGTCGTGCTGCAGGCGGCCAGTCCCGGCCGGCGGCTGGCGCAGCCGCACTCGTGGATCATGATTCACGAACCGGCGAAATGGGCCGGCTGGCAGTCGACCACTGCCGCTGCGCAGCACCTCGATCGACTCAAGCAGATGCAGACGCAGATCTACGAGATTCTCGCGAAGCGCTCGGGCCGTCCGCTGCAGAAGATCATCCGCGACACCAAGCGCAACGACTTCTACCTCGACGCGAAGCGCGCGCAGGAGTATGGCCTGATCGACGAGATCGTCGAGGGATAAGTTCGTTCGGATCGGTCGGATCGTTCAGAGTGCGGGGACCAGGCGCTTCAGCCCTTGGAACCAGTTCTTCACGACCACGATTTGCGGCGGCGTGGCCTTGTCGTTGCCGGCTGGCTTGAGAATGAGAAAACGCTGGCTATCGGGCGCGACATCCCAGGCGCGTGATTCCGTTACCCACCCGGGCGTCTCAAACAGCATTCGAGGCGTCGACGCCTTGAAGGTCGGCGCCACTGCCGCCCGCCCCAAGTGGGGCAACGATTTCGTACGGCCCGAGCCGAGTGCCGGCGCTCAGCGAACATGATGTACGAGAGCCGCGCGCGATTATAGCCGCGGCATGAGGTGTTCAGAAATTGCCGCGCGAAACGCGGTCCACGGTGGCAGAAATTGCGGACGTCGATCGGCGGCGTGGCGATTCTCTTGGGATTTCATGTGGGCACGTCCCTCGCTCCAGCTCCCAGTCGGAGGGACGATGATACGATTCAGCTCGAGACAGCGCGCAGCGCTCGGAGACACGCTACGAGAGCTCGCGAACTACGGCGTCGCCGCCCTGGTATTTGGGCAGCTGGTTGGAGACGTCACGGTGTCGTGGTGGCGGTTTCTCGCAGGCGCTGCGATCTGGTTTGTGCTGGTGTCGCTTGCCCTGGGCCTCGAAGGAGAGTAACCGTGGACAATGCCTTGCTGATGTTCGGATCGGCGGCTCTGGCGGCGGGGCTCCTGGTGCTGCTCGACTGGCTGGGCCGGCGGAAGGACCGGAAATCGCGCAATCGCGCGGCGTAGGCGGGAAATGGATCGGCTCTACCGCAAAATATCGAACTGCCGCACGTACTTGACGATGAACGCGCGATTGACGGGGCCGAGGCCGTTGAGGCTCTCGGTGTCGTTGTAGACGAGGAAGAGTCCCGTCCCTGCCGTCTCCAGCCAGTGGAACCGCAGGTTGGTCGACCACCGGTCGGTGCGGTCGTTGTACTGCAGGAGGCTCTGCACAAACACCGACGGCGTGAAGTTCCAGGTCACGCGCATGTTGCCGAGATTCGTATGGAACGCGCCCTGCGGCAGCGTGATCTCGCGGTAGTTCCACGTGGTATCGATCGCGAACCGGCCACCCTCGCGGAGAATCGCCTGCAGCCGCCAGCCGTTCTGATCCCCCGTGAGGAACCGCCCCGCATCCCACTGGAGCTCGCCGTAGATCCACTTCCGTCGGTCGGTGTTCGCCCTGGTGGTGACGCGCAGGCCGCCATGCTCGCCTGGCGGCACGATGATGCCGGGGAAGATCTGAAACGGTGCCCGTAATCCGTCCCACGTGCCATTGAGGGACACCGCCACGTAGTTGCCGTTCTCCCAGTCCCAGTGGTTGTCGACGTGCAGCTCCGCGTTCAGCAGGCCGCCGTCGAGATACTCGAGACGGGTGTAGTTGACGTGCGGGTTCAGCTCACGGAAGCCGAGCCGCCGGATCGGCTCCTGCCGCCACGTCTCGCCGTACCCGACACGATATCGGCGATATCCCCCGGGGGTCTCCAGAAAGCCGACCTCGGGATTGAAATCCTCACCGGTCATGCCCCACCCGATTGACGCGTCCCGCCGGCCGTCCTCCCACCGGGCGTCGACGTTGTACGCGTGATCGCGGCCCGTGCGTCCGGGCGTGTCCGTCCGCGCCGCGAACCCGGACATGGTGAAGTGCTCGCCCAGCCCTAACCGTCCGTCCGTGCCCCACGTCCGGTTCCAGTTGTTCGAGGCGGCCGATCGGCTGCCGGTGGCGCTTCGGTTGATGAACATGACGCCGAGCCCCGATCGATTGCGCAGCTCCCGGCTGGCGCGGAGCACCGAGAAGTTGTTCGCCGGCGTCGACGCGGTATCGTCGGTCTGCATGTTCAGGATGCCGACGTTGAAACCGCTGGCCTTGCCGGTCAGACGGCCGCCCCCGCGGATCGGGACGAGGCCCCCGTCGTCGTCGAGACCGATGCGCCGGCTGAAGAAGAGATCGAGCTCGTTCCCCTGGTTGATGCGGAAGAGGCCGGAATTTTCCTGGAAGAACGGCCGCTTCTCGGGGAAGCGCAGATTGAACCGGGTCAGGTTGATCTGCTGGTTGTCGACCTCCACCTGCGCGAAGTCGGTGTTGTAGGTGACGTCGAGGTTCAGGCTCGGCGTCACGCCGAACTTGGCGTCGAAGCCGAAATGGCCGTCGACGTCGGACGACACGCGCGGACGATAGTCGCGATTGGCGCTGCTGATGACGTACGGCAGCACCTTCAGGTTGCGCGGCGTCTTGAGCTGCAGCGCGCGCAGGTCGCCGGCCGACGACACCCGCTGCAGCCCGTACACCAGCTCGAGCGGCGCCCAGTACGTCCGCTCGCGGCGCCGCTGGATGTTCCTGAACGCATTCACCCCCCAGATCTGCGGCGCCGGGCCGTATCTCAGCGTGCGCAGCGGGATGCGGAACTCCGCCGTCCATCCGGACTCGGTGACGTTGGTCCGCACGTCCCAGCTGGCGTCCCAGGTCGCGTCGGGCCGCGCTTCGTTGCGCACCTGGGCGTCGTACTGCGTGCCGAGCGCATTGGTCCCGAACACGAAGCCGTTCTGGCGGTCGCGATACGTGTCGAACATGATCTGAAACGAGTCCATCTCGTTCAGGTTCGCGTCGCGGCGGGTATCGGTCGTCACGATCTGCGACGGATCGCTGTCGTGCAGCGTGACTCCGACGTAGATCGCCGTGTCGTCGTAGATGATGCGGACTTCGGTCGGCTCGGACGCCCGCTCGCCCGTGGAAGGCTCGGCCTGCGTGAAGCCGGTGAGCGGCGCCGCCTCGAGCCAGGCGCGTTCGTTGAGCTGACCGTCGATCATCGGCGCTTCGCGCACGGCGGCGGCGGTGGCGCTGGGGCGCCCGGTACTCTCCTGAGCGGAGGCAGGGGAGCCGAAGACCCACGCGAGGAGCACGAGGGCGGCACACACGTGCACCGCAGGCCGAGTCGTCCGACGATGAGGCATAGATGTGTGAGCGCCCTTGGGCTCAGGCGCGCCGGCAGACGGCGCCAACAGGGCGCGTGACTCCGCCCCACCGCGCACGGTCCGCGCGGCGGGGACCCCGGTCTGGCCGAACCAACGCCACGATCATAGTCAACCGCTTGCAAATACGTCAATTGCCGCGGGACCGTTTATCGCGGTTGGGAGTTGGCTCTTGGGAAGTTGGGAGTTTAGAGAGCCAGCATGTAGGTGAACTTCGCGATGAGCGCACGGTCGAGGCGCGCGTTGGTCCGCTCGTCGCGCCGCTCGTTGTAGACGAGGAAGAAGTCACTGAGCGGCCGGTGGATGATGTTGAACCGCACGTTCGAACTGAGCTGCCGCGTGTCGGTGTTGTACTGCAGTAGCGCGTTGAGAAACACGCTCGTCGTGAAGCTGTAGTTCACGCGGACCGTCGCCAGCGTCGAGACGTAGGACACACCGGGTAAATCGATGTCGTTGATGTGCAGATTGAGCGACGCGTTCAGGTTCTCGTTGGGTCGCATCGACGGCCCAAAGGAATAAGAGCGCCTGTAGCCGCCGTAGAAGCTCCCGAACGAATACCTGACGGCCGGCGTTATAGGCGCCGCGGGGTTGCCGTTGAACAGGGCGAAGTACTCGGTGAAATCGTGCCGGCCGGTCGAGACCACCGCGCGGCGCGGCGCGTTGAGCGTGAACGGCGCCTCGATCGCCTCCGCGTAGGTGTTCACGCCAATTTCCACGAACCCGCCGTTCGAGAGCTCCAGCGGCATGTGGTACCCGCTGAACCGCTGATCGAGCGAACCGTCGTCCTGGCGCGTCACCAGCTCGAACTCCCAATGCGGGTTGCTCTCCCGCGCCCAGCGCGGGAACCACGACGGTCTGAACGCGCGCGAGATGTTGCTGCCCTGCGCGTTCACCCCGCGCTGCGGCGTGAACCCGAGATCGTTCTCGAACTGCCCGCCGATGGCGTCGATGCCCCATCGGAATCGCCACGTCCGATCCCGGTATTCCGCGAAGCCGCGCCCGACGTACTCGTTGCCGGCGCCCGGCACCGGCTGCTCGGCCGACATCGACCGACCGAGAACGCCGTTCAGCGTCAGGAATCCGAAGCGGAAGTTCGCATCGACGCCGGCCATCCGGTTGTAGGACGCGCCCGTGTCGTCCTTGTTGAGCAGCACCACCCCGACATCGGAGTTCGTCAGAATGTCGCGGCGGAGACGGATCGCCGTGATGTTCGCGTCAGGTGTGCCGGCCGTGTCGCCCTGCTGGATGTTCAGCGCGCCGACCGAATACGCGCCGGCCCGGCCCGACAGCCGCGTTCCTGCCACGATCGGGAGGGCCTGCCCGTCTTCCGACAGGCCGATGCGCCGGCTGAAGAACAGCCGCATCTGCGGCACGCGCGAGAGGCGGCTCCCGTAGAAGATCGCCCCGGTGTTATTTCCGAAGAACCCGCCGGTCGACCCGAAGTCGAACATGCCGGCGTTCTCGAGGAAGAAATCGCGCTTTTCCGGGAAGAAGAGGCTGAAGCGCGTGAGATTCACCTGCTGCTCGTCGGCCTCGACCTGCGAGAAATCGGTATTGACGGTGAAATCCCAGACGAGTCCCGTCGTCACGCCGTATTTGACGTCGAGGCCGCCGTCGAAATCGCTGCGCGTCGGCTGACGGCCGACGGTGCTGCCGCTCGTCGAGAAGTACGGCTTGATTCGGAGGTTGCGTCCCGCGCGGATGCCGCGCAGGCCGTCGAGCGTGCCTGCCATCGAGACGCGCTCGAGGCCGTAGATCCGCGGCAGCGGCGACCAGAAGCTGTCTTCGTTCAGCCGCCGCACTTTCCGGCGGAAATTGATGCCCCACGTCTGCGGGTCGCGGTCCGCGAATTTCAGGGTGCGAAACGGTATCGCGATTTCGGCGACCCACCCCGTTTCGGTGATCTGAGTCTCGACGGTCCAGATGCCGTCCCAGTTCACGTTGAAGTCGCGCCCCTCGTTGGCGAGCTGCGCGTCCCACTTCGCACCGCCCGGATTGGTGGCGAACTGATACCCGTTGCGGCCGTCGTGAAACGTGTCGAGCAGGATCACGAACGCGTCGCTGCCGTCGACCGCATAGTCCTTTTTCAGATCGGCGACGATGATGGCCGACGGGTCGGGATCGGCGGCAACCACGCCGAAGTAGACCGCGTTCTCGTCATAGACGATGCGCACTTCGGTGTCGAAGCTGGCGGGAACGCCTTCCCGCGGCTCGTTCTGGATGAAGCCGCGCGCGACCGGTGCGGCCTGCCAGGCCGCCTCGTCGAGCCGTCCGTCAACCGCGACCGGGCCGGCGGCACGCGTGGCAACCGCCGTACGCTCGTCGGGAGAACCCGCCTGTGGAGCCTGCGCGAACGCCGTATCCATGGCACACATGAGAGCACACACGAAGAACACGAAATGAGAGCGCATCGATGATCCTGTCCCCCGTCATATGTCGACCGTGATAGAAGACTGTATCAAATGAGAGCGGTCGTGCTGCGCACCGTCGGCGCGCCCGAGGTGCTCCGCGTCGAAGAGGTGCCGGATCCGCAGCCCGATCACGGCGAAGCAATCGTACGTCTGCGCGCGGCGGCGCTCAACCATCGCGATGTCTGGATTCGGACCGGGCGCTATGCCGGCCTCACGCTGCCCGTCATTCTCGGATCCGACGGAGCGGGCGAGGTCGTCGAGATGGGCCCCGGCGTCGACCCGGCATGGCGCGGCCGCGAGGTCGTCATCGACCCGACGCTCGGGTGGGGCGACGACGAGCGCGTGCAGGGGCCGTCGTTTCAGATTCTCGGCCTGCCGCGCGACGGCACCTATGCCGAGCGGGTGAAGGTGCCGGCCGATTCGCTGCACGCGCGTCCGCCCCACCTGTCGTGGGAGGAGGCCGCGGCGGTGCCGCTGGCATCGGTGACGGCCTATCGCGCGCTCACGACCCGCGCGCAGGTGACAGCCGGCGACACGATCGTCGTCACCGGCATTGGTGGCGGGGTCGCGACGTGCGCCCTTCTCATCGGCGCGACGATCGGCGCAACGGTGTATGTCACCTCCGGCAGCGACGCGAAGCTCGAGGCCGCGCGGCGGCACGGCGCGGCCGGCGGCGTGAATCATCACGACCCCGACTGGCCGAAGGCGCTCATCGCCCGGATCGGCGGGCGGCCCGATGTCGTCATCGATGGCGCGGGCGGCGAGACCTTCAATCGGGCGCTCGATCTGGTGAGACCCGGCGGCCGGGTCGTCGCGTACGGCGCGACGCTCGGGCCGACGCAGAGCCTCGAAGTGCGGCGGATCTTCTGGAAGCAGCTCGATGTCCTCGGGAGCACGATGGGCAGCCGCCGCGATTTCGCCGCGATGCTTCGGCTGTACGCAGGTGGGATGCGGCCGATCGTCGATACCGTGCTGCCCCTCGACCAGGCGGCGGATGCGCACCGCCGCATGGAGGAGGGGCAACAGTTTGGAAAGATCGTCCTGCAGATCGCCTAGAACTGCGTCCGGAAGCCGAGCTGCAGTACCCGGGGCGCGTAGGCGATGTTCGAATACGTGTTCGGCCGCCCGAAGCGCGCGTTCCGCTCGTTGAGCTCGTAGCTCTCGTAGTTGGCGCGGTTGAACAGGTTGAACACCTCGGCGATGCCGTCGATGGCGACACGCGACCCGAGCCGCAGGCGGCGCTGGACGCGAAGGTCGACCCGGTGCATCGACTTGCGGTCGAAGCTGTTGCGCTCGACAAGCGTGCCGTCGGCACGCAGCCGCGTGCCGGCGCCTCCGAGCTGCCGGACGTCCACGCCGGTGAGCGGCGTTTCCCACCCTTCGTCGCCGAAGATGTACAGCCCGCTGATCTGGAAGCCGAACCCGGCATCCCAGATCCCGTTGAAGGTGGCGCGGTGCCGTTGGTCGGTGGAGAGATACCAGTCGTTCTCGGCGATGTCGGCCGCGATCGTGACCGGCACGTCGCAGCTGAAGCCGGTGGCCGCCGTAAACGTCATCGGGTGGCTGCACCCGGGGTTGAGCGGCAGCTGATCGAAGTTCCACTGCGCGCCGAGCGAGTACGTCGCCGACGCCTGCCACCGGTTGCTGAGCCGCTTGGTCAGCGCGACCTGGAGGGCGTGATAGCTGTTGTCGCCGTCCGGACGCAGCACCGTGAGGTTGCCCCAGTCCTGGAACGGACGCCGGCTGATGTCGTTGAACGGATAGTTCGCGCCGGTCGCGGGATTGAACGACAGATTGATGTTCCGGCCCACCAGGATGTCGCGGCTGCCCGTGTAGACCCAGTCGGCTTCGACCGCCACCGTCTCAGCGAGCTGCCGCTGGAAGCCGAGGGAGGCCTGATGGCTGAACGGCGACTTCAGATCGGGAGCGACGAAGTTGTTCGCGATCGTCGGTCGGATGCAGCCCGCCACGCGGTTGACCGAGCAGAGCCGCTGCGCGGCCTGCTCGTAGGTGGGGGCGGGCCCGTTGAACGGGTTCGACGCGAAATCGGGCCGGCCATCGTTCAGAATCTGCGGCGTGATCTGCTGCACGTTGCGCAGCGTGAAGACCGCGGGCTGCCCGGTCACCTCGGCGTAGTACACGCCGTAGCCGCCGCGCACGACGGTCCGCGGCGTGACTTGATAGGCGAAGCCGAGCCGTGGTCCCCAGTTGTTCGTGTCGTCGGGCCGGTTCGCCTCGATGAGCGGCGGGTACGCCACCCAGTTGACGAACTCGCCAACCGACAGGTCGTACCGAATGCCGAGGTTCACCGTCAGACGCTGGTTGACGGCCCAGTTGTCCTGGAACCACGCGGCGTACACGTGCCGCGGCGCGTACTCCGTGAACCCGGAGTTGCCCGCCGGGCGCGAGTACGGCGAGGCGTCCATCCCGATCGCCCGCTGGTAGAACCGCGCAATCGGCGAGAGCGGCGCGAGGTTCCAGGTCGAAACGTCGTGGACGTCGACGATCAGATCCTCGATGTTGCGCGGCACCGGCCCGCCCCGCAGGTCGAGCTGGCCCATGCACTGGTTGCAGACCGTCTCGAACGTGAAGTGGTACATGTACTCGCCGCCCATCCGGAGGTCGTGCCGGCCGCCGCGATTGAACGACGTGCTCAGGTCGTCGCGGACGGTATAGAAGTCCTCGCCGATGTCCTGCGGCGTGATCGCGTGGCTCTGGCCGAGCGTGAAGCCGTTCATCAGGATGTTCGGCGCGCCAAAGCCGGGCGTCATCCCTGGCAGGGCGCCCGGGTTCCTGACGTGGGCGTACTGGTTCCAGTGGAACATGCTGTGGCCGCCCTTGACCTCGTTCACCGTCTGGTTGCCCAGCACCTGGGTAAATGTCCCCTGCACCTGCTCGCTCCGCCGATTCGTCCCGATCGCGGACGCCATCGTCCGGTCCGATCCGCCCGTGTAGCGGGAGTCGTAGGGAATCCGGTTGTCGTACCGCGACACACGCACCGACAGGCGATTCTGCGGCGAGAACTGGTAATCGACGCGCCCGAGCTGCTTGTACTCCTTCCGTGTGCCGGTCAGAGTACCGTTGAACTTCGGATAGGGCGTGTTGTAGACGAAGGTCTGCGGCTCGCGTTCGTACTCGAAGCTGCCGAAGAAGTGAAAGCGATCGCGCTGGATCGGGCCGCCGAACGTGGTGCTGATCTGCTGGTTGGAATACGGCAGCACCTGGCCGGTCACCGGGTCGGCGGCATTGAACCTGTCGCTCCGGAAGTAGCCCGAGAACGTGCCGGCGTACTGGTTGGTACCCGACTTGGTCACGGCGTTCACCTGCACGCCCATCGAGCGCCCCTGGCTGGCGTCGAAGCGGTTCGACACGAACTCGAACTCGCCGATGGCATCGCGGCTGTAGCGCGGCTGGCCGAAGCCGAGCGCCACCATGTTCGTCACCTGCTGGCCGTCGAGGTTCATCTGGACGCCGACGCTCGACGCCTCGGACGTGATCGGCACCTCGCGCACCGCGTTCACGCGGCTCCCCGGCGCGAGCATCGTCAGGTTCATCCAGTTGCGCCCCTGGACCGGCAGCTCCTGCATCTGCCGGGGATCGATGTTGCCGGACACGCGCGATCGCGTGACGTCGACGAGCGGCGCTTCCGCCGTGACGGTCACCGACTCCTGCAGCGTCGCGGGCTGCATCTGGATGTTCGCGGTGACCTGCTGGCCGACGAGCACCTCGATGCCGGTCTGCGTCACCGCCGTAAACCCGGACAGGTCCGCGGAGATGCGATAGACGCCGACGCGGACCGCCAGACTGTAGCGGCCGGCCTCGTCGGTGACGGCCTCGAAGCTGTTGCCCGTCGCCTCGTGGACGGCGCGCACGACGACGCCCGGCAGGACGCCGCCCGTCGTGTCGGTCACGCTGCCGCTGAGGACGGCTTCCTGCTGCGCGAACGCCCCAAGGGGGGCGAGGAGGATGACGAGAACGATGAGGAAACGGAACGTGCCTGATATCATGACTCTTGAATCTACTCCTGTTCCCCGAAGCGCTTGAGGTCTTCGGGACCTTCCTGCAGTTCCACGGGACCCGTGCCCTGTACCTGCTTCCTGATTTGCTCCACGATCTCGGGGTTCGCCAGGGTCGTCACGTCCCCCGTGTCCATGCGGTTGGAAATCGCGGCCAGGATGCGCCGCATGATCTTCCCCGACCGGGTCTTCGGCAGATCGGGCACGATGTGCACCGATTTGGGCCGGGCAATCTTGCCGATGATCGTCTCCACCGCCGCGACGATGCGCTCGGTGGCCGCCTTCGTGTCGCTCACGCCGGGCTTCAAGGAGGCATAGATGACCGGCAGCCGTCCCTTGATTTCGTCGACCACCGGCACGACGGCCGCTTCGGCGACGTCGGACACCGTCAGGCACGCCGACTCGACTTCCTTGGTTCCGAGCCTGTGCCCCGCCACGTTGATCACATCGTCGACGCGGCCGAGGATGCGGTAGTACCCGTCGGGAGCGAGCACGGCGCCGTCGGCCGCGAAGTACGGCCAGTCGCGCCAGTCCTTGCTCTTCGGGTCCTTGCAGTACTTCGCGTAGTACTGCCGGACGAACCGCTCGTCGTCGTTGAGAATCGTCTGCATGATGCTCGGCCACGGATTGCGGATGCCGAGATTGCCCGCGCGTCCCGTGCCCGGCGGCAGCTCGTTGCCGTTCTCGTCGTAGATGACCGGGAAGATGCCGAGCGCCGGCGGACCGGCGCTGCCCGGCTTCATCGGATCGAGTGCGGGCTTGGTCGTGATCAGGAAGCCGCCGGTCTCGGTCTGCCACCACGTGTCGACGATCACCGCCTGCCCCTTGCCGACGACCTCGTGGTACCAGCGCCACGCTTCCGGCTCGATCGGCTCGCCCACCGTCGTCATGTGCTTGAAGCGGTAGTTGTACTTCGCCGGCTCGTTCGGGCCCGCCTTCCGGAGCTGGCGAATGGCCGTGGGCGACGTGTGAAAGATGTTGACGTCGAACTGCTCGGCCACACGCCACGGCCGGCCCGCGTCCGGGTAGCTCGGGACGCCCTCGAAGATCAGCGACGTGGCGGCAAGCGAGAGCGGCCCGTACACGATGTACGAGTGGCCGGTGATCCAGCCGATGTCGGCCATGCACCAGTAGACGTCCTCGGGATGAATGTCCTGGTAGTACTTGGCCGTCGCCGTCACGTACGCGAGATATCCGCCAGTGCGATGCTGACACCCCTTGGGCTTGCCCGTCGATCCGCTCGTGTACATCAGGAACAACGGGTGCTCGGCATCGAGGGAAACCGGCGGGACCTTGACGCGCCGCACGTTGCTGAGCAGATCGTCCATGTGGTAGTCGCGGCCGGGCACCATCGGCGAATGGCTCAAATCCTGGCCGTGGTGGCGGCGCCAGACGAGGACCTTCTCGATGTTCAGCCCTTCGGCCGCCGCGGTGGCCACGGCGATGTCGGCGCTGGCCTTGTGATCGATCAGCTTGCCGTTGCGGTAGTAGCCGTCGGCGTAGATCATCACGCGGCTCTTCGAGTCCGCCGCCCGCAATCCGGCCGCCTCGCCGCTGAACCCGCCGAAGACGACCGAGTGCGTGACACCGATCCGCGCGCACGCCAGCATCGTGATCGGCAGCTCGAGGATCATCGGCATGTGGATCGTCACGCGATCGCCCGGCCGGAGGCCGCAGAAGTCGCGCAGCACGGCGGCGACCTCGTTCACCCGGATGTAGAGCTCCTGGTAGGTGATCGTCTGCGTCGGCTCGGTCTCCGATTCGGGCACGAAGATGAGCGCCGCCTTGTTCTTGTATTTCGCGAGGTGCCGATCGACGCAGTTGTAGCAGGCGTTCAGCGTGCCGCCGACGAACCACTTCCAGAACGGCGGATTGCTGCCGTCGAAGGTCGTGTGCCACGGCGTGTCCCAGGCCAGCAGCTCGGCGTACTCCCGGAAGTACTCGGGAAAGTGCTCGAGCGTGAACCGGTCGACGACAGCCGGGTCGCGCAGGTTCGCCTGCTCGACGAAGGTCGGCGAGGGCTGCACGTACTCCTCTTCTTTCCAGTGGACCGCAATCTCGCTGGCCGCGTTCTTGTTGACAATCGTGGACATGATTCCAGATCTCCTTGCGTGAAATTCAGCGGGCGCCGGCGGGCGAGGCGCTGACGGCCGACGTCGTCGCCGCCATGTGCGGCGGCCGGGCCGCCAGCAGCGACCCGAGCGACACGAGCGCGAGCGCGCCGGCCGCGTAGAACGCGTACTGATAATCGCCGAACGCGTCGAACACCTGGGCGCCGATCATCGGCCCGATGATGCCCGCGACACCCCAGGCGCTGAACAGCACGCCATAGTTCATGCCGAGGTTCCGCGTGCCGTAGAAATCGGCGGTCGTCGACGCGAAGACGGAGAGCTGCGTGCCGTAGCACCAGTAGACGACCGCGGCCAGCAGATAGAACAGCGCCAGCTCCTCGCGGACGACGAACCAGATCGGCATCGCAAGGGCCGACAGCAGCACCATGACGCGCAGCGTGGTCAGGCGGCCGAGGGTGTCGGACAGCCACCCGGAGAGGATGCGGCCGCCCGCGTTTCCGACGGCGCCAATCGTGATCGCGAAGGTCGCGGCGGCTGCGGTCAGCCCGGCCGCGCGGGCGAACGGCACGAGCTGACTGATCACCATCAGGCCGGCCGTCGCGCCCAAGCAATAGGCCACCCACAACGCAACGAACGTCGGCGTTCGCACCATTTCCGCGGTCGTGTAGTCCCGCGTGCTGCGCTGCGCCGCCGCGCCCGTCGTCGCCGGCTTCCATCCCGGCGGCTGATAGCCCGCGGGCGGATTCTGCAGCAGCCACGCTCCGATCATCCCCATCACGAAGAACAGCACGCCCAGAATCTGGAAGGTCGGCCGCCACCCGACGCTGCCGATGAGCGACGTGGCAACCGGACCGAAGATGGCCGAGCCGGCGCCGTACCCACCAACCATCAACCCGACGACGAGACCGCGCTTGTCGGGAAACCACTTCGAGGCGACCGGCACCGGCGTCGCGTAGCCGAAGCCGTTCCCGAGGCCGACGACGACGCCGAAGATCACATAGAGATACGCCAGGGAGCTCGTGAAGCTCGAGAGAATGAAGCCGAGGCCGACCAGCGTGCCGCCGATCGCCGCGCAGATGCGCGGGCCGCGCAGGTCCTGCAGTCGTCCCGCGACGATGAACGACGCGGCGAACGTCACGATCGCGATCGTGAAGGTCCACGACGTCTCCGCGCGCGTCCAACCGAATTCCTGCTCGAGCGGCAGCACGAAGACGCTCCACGCGTAGAGCGTTCCGAGCGCCAGGTTCATGCAGACACCGCCGACGACAGGCAGCCATCGATTCATGGGCACTCCTGGGGGCGAAGGAACGGTGATAATAGTATTCTTCCGGCAATGCCGACAACCCTTGACGCGCGCGTCGTGCGCGAGCTCGAACGCATCTGCGGGCACGACAGCATCGTGCACGAGCCGCTGGACCTGCTGACGTACGAATGCGACGCGCTGCCGTACATGCGCGAGGAGCCGGCAGTCGTCGTGCTTCCGAGCTCAGCGGACCAGGTGCAATCGGTCGTGCGCTTCTGCCATCACGCCGCCGTGCCGTTCGTCGCGCGCGGGCACGGCACCGGGCTCTCGGGCGGCGCACTTCCGGTTCCGGGAGGTGTCGTCATCGGGCTCTCGCGTCTCAATCGTGTCCTCGACGTCGACATTCCGAACCGGCGCGTCACGGTGGAACCGGGGGTCACCAATCTCGAAATCACCCGGCGCGTCGCGCCGTACGGGTACTACTACGCCCCCGACCCGTCCAGTCAGCAGGTGTGCTCGATTGGCGGCAACGTCGCGGAGAACTCCGGCGGCGCGCACTGCCTCAAATACGGATTCACCACGCACCACGTGCTCGCGCTCGACGTCGTGATGCCTGACGGCGAGCGGCTGCACCTCGATGGCGCGATTGCAGGCGCGCCGGGCCCGGATCTCGTCGGCCTGATCGTCGGATCGGAAGGAACGCTGGCAGTCGTCACCCGTGCGGTCGTACGTATCCTGCGCCGGCCGGAGGGTGTGCGGACGCTGCTGGCCGCCTTCGACAGCATCAGTGCCGCGGGCGCGGCGGTGTCCGAGATTATCGGGGCCGGAATCATCCCCGCCGCCGTGGAGATGATGGACGCCCTGGCCATCAAGGCGGCCGAAGCGGCGGTCAAACCGGGCTTCCCCGCTGCCGACGCGGTGCTCATCGTCGAGCTCGACGGTCCCGAGGCGGAAGTCGCGGAGCTCTTTCCGCTGGCGGAGCGGATTTGTCGGCGCGCGGGCGCCACGAGCGTCGAGATTGCGACCAACGACGACCAGCGCGCGCGAATCTGGCGGGGGCGCAAGGCCGCGTTCGCGGCGATGGGGCGCATCGCCCCGGCCTACTACGTCCAGGACGGGGTCGTCCCGCGCACCAAGCTTCCCGAAGTACTCGAACGGATCCGGCAGCTCGAGAGACGCCGCGGACTGCAGATTGCCAACGTCTTTCACGCAGGCGACGGCAACCTGCATCCCCTCATCTGCTACGACGACAAGATCCCCGGGCAGGCCGAAGAGGCGGTGCACGCCGCCGAGGAGATTCTCTCGTACTGCCTGGAAGCGGGCGGATCGATCACCGGTGAGCACGGGGTCGGGATGGACAAGCGCGAGTTCATGCCGAAGATGTTCACCGACGAGGACCTGGATCTCATGCAGCGGGTCCGGGATGCGATCGATCCGCGGCACCTGTGCAATCCGGGCAAGGTGTTCCCGACGCCCCGGCTCTGTGGCGAGGTGCCCGGGCCGTACCGCGAGCATCCCATCGAGAAAGCCGGTCTCGGCGAACGGTTCTAGTGGCGTGTTTCAACTGATGCACTACCACCCACGACAGCCTTTCGGCCGCGATTCTGCTGGCCGCGACAACGGAGCGGCCAGTCCCGACTTGGGAAAGGCGTACCACTAGATGTCAGTCTCCACCGAGACCCTCTTGCAGGCGCCGATCCTGTCCGCCGCACTCGTGCGCGCGGGCAGGAACGCCGATCGCATCGACGGCGTGCGCCCGAGCGTCGTGGTGGAGCCGCGTTCGGCCGAGGAGACCGCGTCGCTGCTCACCTGGGCGTCGCGCGAGCGGCTGACGGTCGTCGTCCGCGGCGGCGGCACGAAGCTCGGCTGGGGCCGCCTCCCGACACCTATTGATCTCCTCGTGAGCACACGCCGGCTGAACCGCGTGCTGGCCCACGCCCATGCGGACCTGACGGCGGAGGTCGAGGCCGGGGCGACCCTCGACGAGCTCAACACCGCGCTCGCGCAGCACCGCCAGTGGCTGCCAATCGATCGGGCCGGCGACGAGTCGACGGTCGGCGGTGCCATCGCCACCAACGACGCGGGTCCGCTTCGCCATCGGTATGGGTCGCCGCGCGATCTGCTCATCGGCATCCGGCTGGCCACGACCGACGGCCGCGTCGTCAAGGCGGGCGGCAACGTCGTCAAGAACGTCGCGGGATACGATTTGGGGAAGCTCGTCAGCGGATCCTTCGGCAGCCTCGCGGTGGTTGTCAGCGCGACGTTCAAACTGCTGCCGATCCCTGCGGCGTCGCACACGCTCAGCACGACGTTTGCCGATGCCGACACGGTCGCGGGGGTGGTCGCACGGCTGTCCGAGAGCCAACTTGAACCGGCGTGTGTGGAACTGACTGCGCGCCACGCCCGCCAGGAATCCGCGCCGTATCGCCTCCTCGTACGGTTCGCGACCTCACCGGCGGCGGCCGCGGCGCAGGTCGAGCAGGCACGGGCGCTCGTCGGAGATGGTGAACTCATCACTGGTGAGGCGGAAACGGCGCTGTGGCGTCGGTATCAGGCTCGGGCCGCAGCCTCCGCGGGGACCATCGTTCGTCTGAGCTGGCTTCCGGCCCTCCTCCCGCAGGTCCTCGCGCTCGTCGACGAGATTGGCGACTCGAATGGCACCATCGAGCTGGTGGCGCGCGCGGCGGTCGGGACAGGCCTCGTGCGCCTCGGCGGCGGCATCGACTGGCAGGCCTCGATCGTCGAACGGCTCCGCGCGCGAACCGAAGTCGTCACGCACGTCACGATGCAGGATGCGCCGCCGGAGGTGAAAGCGCTGGTCGACGCGTGGGGGCCCTTCAGTCCCGCCGCTCCCGTGCTGTCGGCGATCAAGCGTGCGCTCGATCCCTCAGGCACTCTCAACGCCGGTCGCGGCCCGATCTGATGGCAGTCACTCAGACGTTCGATACCGTCGACACGCCGTCGCGCGCACTGATCGATGCCTGCGTCCACTGCGGGTTCTGCCTGCCCACCTGCCCGACCTATCTGCTGTGGAGCGAGGAGATGGACTCGCCGCGCGGCCGCATCTACCTGATGAAGGCGGGACTGGAGGGGCGCGCGGGACTGACTCGGTCGTTCGTCCGCCACTTCGACACGTGTCTCGGCTGCATGGCGTGTGTGACGGCGTGCCCGTCGGGCGTGCAGTACGGCCCGCTCATCGAACGGACGCGCGCGCAGATCGAGCGGCGCTACCCGCGGGGCCTTGCCGATCGCGCGTTCCGTGCGCTGCTCTTCACGCTGCTGCCCTATCCCGCGCGGCTGCGCCTCGCGCTCGCGCCGCTCGTGGTCCTCGGATCGCTGCTCGAAGCGGCCGACCGCACCGGACTCCTGCGCCTCCTGCCGCCGCGGCTCCGGGCGCTGCTGACGCTCGCGCCGCCTGTCTCGTGGCGCTCGCTCTCCGCGAGCGTTCCGGAAGAAACGCCGCCCGTAGGCGCGGCGCGCATGACGGTGGGACTGCTGACTGGATGCGTGCAGCGCCTGGCCTTTTCGCACGTCAATCGAGCGACGGTCAACGTCCTTGCGGCCGAAGGGTGCCGGATCGTCGCCCCGTCGACGCAGGGCTGCTGCGGCGCGCTCCCACTCCACGCGGGGCGCATCGACCAGGCGCGCGCGCTCGCCCGCGAGACGATCGCTGTCTTCGAGCGGACCGGCGTCGACCGTGTCGTCGTCAACGCCGCGGGCTGCGGATCCTGCATGAAGGAGTACGGCGGCCTCTTCGCCGACGACCCCGCATGGGCGGAGCGGGCGCGCGCCTTCAGCGCGCGCGTGCGCGACGTATCAGAGGCGCTGGTGGAGCTTGGTGACAGCCGGGCGCCGCGGCATCCCGTTCACGCGCGCGTCGCCTATCACGACGCCTGCCACTTGGCGCACGCACAGGGCATCAGGGCCGAGCCACGGGCGCTGCTCGCAGCGATTCCCGGGCTCGAGGTCCATACACCCGCGGAAAGCGACATCTGCTGCGGCAGCGCGGGCATCTACAACCTCGTGGAGCCGGAGGCCGCCGGCGACCTCGGAGCCAGAAAGGCGCGGCACATCGCCGCGCTGACGCCGGATGTCGTTGCGACCGCGAACCCCGGCTGCATGCTGCAGATCGCCGCCGCCGGCCGGCGCCTCGGGTTCGTGTGGAAGATCGTCCACCCGATTGAGCTGGTGGATCAGTCGATACGCGGAAAGTCAACTCCCAACTCCCGATAACCCAACATCCTTCTCGCGTGGAGATTGGCGAGTCGGAAATCGGGGACGTTTGGGAAGTTGGGATTTGGGAGTTGGGAGTTTTTGTCAGCCGCGCTCTCTCGTGACCATGTGCTGCAGGTCACGCTCGACGCACGGCAGCGTTTCCTCGATCTCCGCACGTGGATCGCTGTTCAACTGCCGCCGCAGCGGCCCGGTCTTCCACGGCTGCATCAGCATCGAGTCGGTCACCTCGGCTTCCCACGTGAGCGTGTTGCCGACGCGGCGCATGCGCTCAACGACGCGCTTGTCGGGACTCGTCACCCAGCCGGGCCACCCAAGCCACTCGAGGCCGTTGAAATCGACGGTCGAGATCACGAGCGTGTCGCCTTCCCATCGCCCGACGGAGTGGCCCCACCACGTGCCGAGCCACTGGTCCTCAGGCGGGTGCGGCCGACCGTCGAGATAGATTCGCCGGATGTGGTGTCCATAGACGAACACCATCTGCCGGTCCGTCTGCACGATCTCCTCCGGCATGCCGGCGCGCGGCACGCCCGGCGGCATGCACTGGAACTCGGGGTCCGGCGCCTTCAGGCTGTGGCCGTGGACGTCGCTGAACCGGACGCGTTCCCAGTGCTGCGGCTTGTACCACGGCCGCCGCTCGCGCGGGACGGCCCGCGCCGCCACGCCGAAGTCGCGCTCGAAGTCGACGGGATTGCTGGTGCGGCTCGGCAAGGTCAGCCTGCCGCTCTGCTCGTCGAAGCGCGCAAAGCCCCCCGCGTTGTTCCCCGTGCGCGGCCGCGTCGGCACCCAGATGCCGCTGAAATCGGGAACGCCGTTCGGCCGCCGCGGCGTCTCGACCGACGCGCCGGCCTGCGGGGCGGGAGCGGCGGGTCCCTGGCCAGCCGTTCCCGCCGTCGTTGTCCACGCGGCCACGAAGAGCGCCCCGATGATGCCGACCCCGTACCGCCGCCGAATCGTCTTCGTGTCCTTGGTCATCCTTCGTGTCCTTCGTGCCTAAAACGCCAAACGAATGCCGAGCTGCAGCACCCGCGGCCAGTACGCGATGTTGCTGTTGAACGCGGGCCGGCCGAACAGTGCGTTGCTCTCGTTGGTCACGTACGAGCCGTAGTTGGCGTGATTGAACAGGTTGAACACCTCGAACATGCCGTCGACCCGCATGGCGCCCGCGAGCGGAATGCGCTGCTGCAGACGCAGGTCGACCCGATGGATCGGGTCGCCGACGAAGTTGTTGCGCGGCACGATCGAACCGTCGGCACGCAGGCGCTCCTCTCGCGACCCGCCCACCTGCCCACCGCTTGGTTCCTGTCCACCCTCACCACGCCGGTCGACCCCTGTGAATACCCGGAAGCGCTCGCCGGAGCCGTAGAAGTAGATGCCGCTCACCTGGAAGCCGCGGCCCACATCCCAGATGCCGTTCGCGTTGAAGCGGTGCCGCTGGTCGCTGAGGGCATAGGTGTAGTCGCCGCCCATGTCGGGCGCGAGCGCAAACGAGATCGGCTCGTGCCGCACCAGGCCGTCATTGCCGATGAACCATTGGTGGCGGCGCGGATACGCATCCTTGAAGAACGCGAGCGTGTAGCTGGTCGCGAGCTGCCAGTTGTCGCTGTACCGCTTCGTGAACGTGAAGTCGGTCCCATAGTAATTCGACCATCCGGCGAGCCACTCGAAGTTCACGGTCCCCCAGTGCGGGAACGGACGGCGGCTGACGTCCGCGAACGGGTAGTTGGCGCCCGTCGCAGGGTTGTACGACAGATTCCCGTTCATGGAATTCTCCTCGCGCCTGCCGCCGGTATAGTTGAAATTCACCTCCGCGACGGCGGTGCCGCCGACCTGGCGCTGGATGCCGACGCCGGCCTGATGGCTGTACTGGGGCTCGCGATTGCGCCCGAGGTAATTGATCTCCTGCACGAGCGAGCGGTACGAGCACCGGGGCGCGGAGTTGTTGACGTCACAGGCGTTTCGCAGCGCCTGGTCCCACGTCGGCTTCGGCCCGCCCCATTGCCCTTCGGGACTCGGCCCCGTGCCGTGCCAGTTCGGCACGAAATCGGCGCGGCCGTCCGGGAAGATCTGCTCTTCGAACCGCGGACAGTCATTCGCCTCGAACGAACACCGGTATCCGCGGGTCTGCTGCACGGCGTCGTTGGGCTGGAACCCGAAGAAGAGGCCATACCCGCCCCGCAGCACGGTTCGATCGTCGAGGCGGAGATTCATGCCGAGGCGCGGCGCGAAGTTCGTCTTCGGACGCGGCAGATCGCCCGGCACCCACGGCCGGAACTCCAGGCCTTCGGAATTGCCGTTGGTGTCGAAGTCGTACCGCACGCCGAGGTTGAGGGTCAGCCCGTCGTTGAGGTGCCAATCGTCCTGCACCCAGCCGCCGAAGAGATGGCGCGTCACGTCATAGGTGTGCTCGGTACTCGACTTGGAATGGAATACCCAGCGTGTGATCGGCGTCAGCGGCTGCAAGTTCCACGTCGACGGATCGTTCCAAACCGGGAAGAGCGCCTCGAGATTGGCCGGGGCCGGACCGCCCGTTGCATCCACCACGCCCATGCAGCGCAGGCACCACCTGAAGTCGTTCAGGAACCACATGTACTCGCCGCCCATCTTCACGTCGTGGCGCCCGCGCCAGTCGAACGCCGTGGTGAAATCGTCGCGGATGTTTGCGGTGTTTTGAATGATGTTCAGCGGGCTGGTGCCAATCTCGAAGCCGCGGACGTTGACGACCACCGACCCGCCCTCGAGCACGGGTGAGTACGGCACCGGGCGCTGTCCCTTCCAGGTGAGTACGGCCGACTGATCGCGCCGTTCGTAGAACGTCGCGCCACCGCGGATCTCGTTGACCGAGCGGTTGCTGAGCACCTGCGTCATACTGCCCGTGTAGTTGCTCGAAATGCGACCGCGCTCGCCCATGTTTACAGGATGGCTCGTCGAACCACCGCCAGCGTGGAACGTGCGGTAGTACCCCGACATCCGGCCGCTCAGCCTGGTCGACGGCGTCACCTGGAAGTCGACCCGCCCGAGCGGCATGTGCGCGCGATCCGTGACCTCGATATCCCTGTTGAACGAGGGATACGGCGTCGTATAGACGAACGTCCTCGGCTCGCGCTCGTACTCGTAGCTGCCGAAGAAATGCAGCCGGTTCCGGATGATCGGGCCCCCGAGCGTCCCGCTGACCTGCTGGTTCGAGTACGGCAGCACGCGCCGGGCGACGAAGTCCTCGGCGTTGAACCGTTCGTTGCGGAAGTAGCCGCCCAGCGTCCCGGCAAAATCGTTCGTGCCCGAACGGGTGATGGCGTTCACGACCATGCCGGTCGCGCGGCCGAGGCTGGCATCGAACCGGTTCTGAATGACCTGGAACTCGGCGATGGCGTCGCGGCTCCACCGCGGCTGCTCCGCGTCGACGCTCGAGTGGTAGATCGTCGTCACCTGCTGGCCGTCGACGTTGGTCTGTGTATATCCCTGTCGTTCCTGCACCAGACCGCCCGACTCGTTTCGACGGGCACCGGGCGCCAAGAGCGCCAGGTCCATCCAGTTGCGGCCGTTGATCGGCAGCTCGGCCATCTGGGTCGGATCGATGTTGGCGCCCACCGCGGATGCGGTGGTGTCGATCAGCGGTGCTTCACCCGTAACGGTGACCGTTTCCTGCACGGTCGCGGGCGCCATCTGCAGCGTCACGTTCACCTGCTGGCCGAGCAGCAGTTGGAGGTCCGTACGCGTGACGGTCTGAAATCCGGGAAGCTGCGCGCTCACCCGATAGAGACCGACGCGCACGGGCATGCGGAAGCTGCCGGTCCCGTCAGTGACGGCTTCGAACGTGTTGCCGGTCGCCTCGTGCACTGCCGTCACCGTCACGCCCGGCAGGACGCCCCCCGTGCTGTCGGTGATCGTCCCCGCCAGGACCGCTTCCTGCGCCAGCCCGACGGCCGGCCACGCAAGGATCACTGCGATCGCGAGCCACCAGCGGACCACCCTGAACGTTCTCATGTCTCCTCCTTCACTTCCCCGTGGGATCGTCGCGCGATAGATGAGAGCGGCGGACATAGACCAGGAGAAGACCGGAGGGCGCCCACAGAAGAGTGCCGTATTCTAGGGCTCCGCCCGGAACACGGTCAATACAGCGAGGAAGGGGGCAGAAGAGAGGGCGGCGCGCCTCAGCGCGCCGCGGCTTTCTGCACGCTCGGGGGCACCGGCATGATCACGTACGGATTGTAGGTATTCGTCTTGTCGATCGTGAGATCCAGGACCGTCTGGCCGTCGACCGTCCGCACGATGCGCGCCGGCACGAAGATGTCGGCCCTGTAGTCCGCCTCGTTCAGATCGCCGTACTTCTCGAACGTCGTCACGTACGTCCGATTCTGGAAGCGCAGCTCGACGCGCGCCGGGCGCGAGTTGCCGTCGAGTGTCACCTTCACTGGCGTGCCCGCCAGCTCGCCGACGACGAGGTAGGACGTCTGCTCCGGCTTGCCGTTGACGAGCGGGAACGTGACGACCGTCGCGCCGTTCTCGACGCCGACCTTCGCCTTGTCGCCCGCCGCGGCCGCCGCCTTCACGACGCCGAACGGTGTCGTCCAGAGGCTGAGGAGCCGCTCCGTCACGCGGTCCATCGCCGGCACGGCGCTTCCCCACCCGGGTTCGAGCCCGCCGCCGAGCTTGTCGATCTCGTTCCACGCGTGCGTGCCGCTCACGACCTGGATCTCGCGCTGCCCGTCGGCGCGCACGATCTCGACGCGCATGCCGGGGAAGTCGTACGCGATCTGCGCGTAGAAGCTCTTGACCTGGACCTCGGGCCCGATGCCCTTGGCCGTGACGTCGCGCATGGTGCCGCGGCCCCACGCTTCGACCGTCATCACCGAATCGAGCTCGTTGACCGTGCGCAGCATGCCCAGGCTGTTGGCCATGCTGTAGAGAACCTTCTTCAGGTCCGGCGCCTGCTGCGTCTCCAGCGCCGGCGCCCCAGATACGACCGCCACGACAAATCCCAATGACCAAATCCCAAATCCCGAAAGCCGCTGTGTTCGCGCTTTGGGGGTTGGGATTGGGGTTTTGACTGAGGGCCTGTACATTACCCGCGCTCCCTTGTGACCATGTGCTGCAGATCGCGCTCGACGCACGGCAACGGTTCCTCGATTTCGGCCCGCGGATCGGTGTTCCCAATCCGCGTCAGCGGCCCGGTCTTCCACGGCTGCATGAGCACCGAGTCGGTGACCTCGGCCTCCCAGGTGAGCGCGTTCCCGACACGCCGCATCCGCTCGATCACGCGCTTGTCGGGCGTGGTGAACCAGCCGGGCCACCCGAGCCACTCGAGGCCGTTGAAATCGACGGTCGAGATCACCAGCGTGTCGCCCTCCCAGCGACCGACCGAATGGCCGAACCAGGTCCCGAGCCACTGATCTTCGGGAGGGTGCTCGCGGCCGTCCAGATAGATCCGGCGGATGTGGAGCGGGTAGATGAAGATCATGTGCTTGTCGGTCTGCACGATCTCCTGCGGCAGGCCGATGCGCGGCACGCCGTCCGGCATGCACTGGAACGCCGGGTCCGGCGCCTTCAGCGAGTGTCCGTGGATGTCGTTGAACTGGACGCGCGCCCAGTGCTGCGGCTTGTACCAGGGACGGGCTTCCCGCGGGAACACGCGCTGCCGCACCCCGGCGTCGCGCTCGAAGTCGACCGGGCTCCCGGTGCGGCTGCGAAGGACATTGGTGTAGTTGCCGCTGTCCTTGTCGAGGGCCACCGGCACCGCCTCGCCGCGCGGACGGGTCGCCACCCAGATGCCGCTGAAGTCGGGCACGCCGTTCGGCCGCTTCGGCGTGGGCGCCGCCATCGCCTGCTTGACCGCCGCGGCGTTGGGCTGTCCGCCGCCGCCCTGTGCGGCGACGTCAGGCCCCGCGAACGCAATGGCCGCCACGACCGCGCCGAGACCGCCAAGGACGAACCGCTGCTGCATGACGCGCGCTCCTCAAAGACATCGGTCCGGCCAATGCCGGACGCTACGTACGACGCGCTTACTTGTTGCCCGAGGCGTCGCCGAACCAGATCTGCACCTTGCGGCCGTCAGGGAAATGAATCGCCGAGGTGAAGATCCGCGATCCGCCGTCGCGCGCGGCAAACCCTTCGAACGTGTAGGTCTCGCCCACCCGGAACGACGCAGGTCCCCGGAGGAAGCCGGCCTGGCGCAGGGCCGCCGGTCCGACCGTCTCCGCGCCCCACTGCGTCGTCTTGCCCGCCTCGTCTGTCACGTCGAACCAGAAGTAGGCATGGGGATTGATCCACTCGATCCGCGCGAGCGTCCCCTTCAGGGTCAACGTCTTTTCCGTGTCGAACTGCGCCTGCAACGCGTGGTGCGCCTGGACCGACCCGGTCCACAGCAGCAGGCCGCACAGAACGATTGCCCCGCCAAGCGTGTACTTCATCACCGATGCCTCCTAGGAACGCGGAACCCAGAACCGCAACGATCGACAAATTTTACTTCAGAGCGACGGGGGCGGGCCGCGCAAAGCGGGCCGCGTCGACCGTGGCGTTGATCCGCACATCCTTCAGCCGGAATACGACCCGGTTGTTCGTCCACGCCTTGACCCACTCGAACGGGCGCCGGATCCCGTCGACCTCGCGGTAGTTGGAGAAGTCGAACTGCGTCGGCACCGGCCCGACGGCGGTGTCGTTCCAGCGGACGAGCCGGACGAGCAGCGCCGCATCGTCGAAATACAGGTGGACGGGCAACTGTCCCTGATTGGTTCCCCGCAGGATGGTAACCGGCGTGTCGCCGATCACATCCTCGCTGACTTCCCAGCGGCTGTACGCCTTCTGGATCGTGTGCGGCGCCACGGCGACCAGTGCATCGATCCGTGCGCCAGCCAGGTTGCCGCCAGTATACGTAAGCGTGAAGTTCGGCGCGGCGGCGTCGATGCCCGCGAACCAGGCGTTGCGACCGTCATAGACGAAGATGTTGTCGCCTTCCTTGCGGTGCACGATGGTCGTGAACGCATCGGGCGCGCGGCCGAAGAACTCGACCGGCACTTCGACATGCGACGTATCCCAGCCGGCGTACGTTCCCGACGCCACCAGCGTCTTCACCGCGCCGAGCCGCGCGGCGCCACCGATGGCGCTGATGTACTTCGCGAAGATCTGATCGACTTCCTTGGCCCGATCGGGCAGCGCCACGAACTCGAGCCGATCCGGGTTCTCGGGGGGCGGCGTGCCGTATTGAATCGAGAGATTCGGCACGCGCTGCGGGTTCGACGTCGCGCCGTGGCAGGTGTAGCACGTCACGCGGCGCTCGCCCCGGAAGTAGTTCTTGTTGATCGTGTTCATCATCACGACCATCTGGCGCGCCCGCTGGATCATCGGGGTCGGCTTGGCGAAGGCGTCGCGGCTGCCGCTGAGGATCTCCGGCGCGTGGCAGCCGGTGCAGTCTTTCGTTGTCGCGGCCGCGAACATGCCCATCGTGTCCATGAACTCGTCGACGGGAATTCCCTTGAGGACCTGCACGTCCTTGAACACCGCTTCCGCCATCGGCGGACCCTGCGGCGCCGCCTGCGAGCCCGCCGCCCGCACACCGACCACACAGGCGGCGATCATCGCCGCGCCGAACAGCACCCGCCGCACTTGCATCTGAGTTCTTCTCCCTGAGAGGCGTGAAAAAGCGGAGCAGATTGGAAGTATACCCCGGAGGCCGACGGCCTCCGGGGACGCAGGGGGCCGCTATCGGCTGGACGTGACGACGCCCTGGGGACGGTACTCCTTCGTGAACCCGTTGCGGCCGTTGACCATCGTGAAGCTGCCGTCGCTGCGGGCGGTGAGCTTGATGTAGTGCCCGCCGTCGCCCTTGTCGGTGAAGTTGGCGATGAACGAGTCGGGCGAGTTGACCTCCTTCGAGACGTTGTCCGAGTAGTGGAGCTGCCAGAAGTCCTCGAGGCCCGGCGAGCTCTTCACGATCTGGAACGTCCCGGGCGTGCCGCCCTTCGTCGGATTGTTGTTCATGACCGCGACGCGCGGCCGGACGGCGTGCACGAGCGCCTGGGCACCGGCCCAGTCCGTGCCGTGGCGCGACGTCCGGTACACGGAAACGGTGCCCAGCAGGTTCGCCGGGCAGGCGAGCTCGAGCTCCTGATTCCAGGTCAGATCGGCGAGGTCGAGATAGCGGAAGCGGCCGAACTCGACGAGCACGCCGATGCTCTCGAAGTTGTTCGGCGTATTGTCCTGCGCGCGGCGCTGCGCGGTGGCGCAGAGCGGATTCGCCGCGCGCCGGACGCCCGGAACCGGCTGCGTGATCAGATCGCCAGCCGACGAGACGACGTGCACCTCGAGGCCGGCGACCGGAATCTTCGCCCCCGGCCGCGGCGTCGTCACGTGGGCATGCTGCCGCACGGGCAGGTACGAGAGATAGCCCGCCTCGCGGGTGCCGTTCTGTTCCGGCACGAAGGCGCCAGGATCGAGCACGCGCCGGACCGGCACCTTGTCGAAGAGCGCGGCGACTCCGCCGACGTGATCGCCGTGATAGTGCGAGACGACGAGCGTATCGACCCGTTCCACACCGGCATCCTTCATCGCGGCGACGATGCGATCGGCATCCCGGCCAGGCGGATTCAGATTGCCCGCATCGAGCAGCAGCACCTCCTTCGTGCCGAGGATGCCGTGGGTCGGCGAGACGATGAGCGTCGACATCCCGCCTTCGGTGTCGATGAAGTAGATCAGCGTCTGGGTGTCCGTCTGCGCGGCCGCGATCGCGCCGAGCAGCGCGACAGCCGCCACGACAATAGCCATCTTTCGCATTCAGTGCCTCCTACCGGCTACCACCTGCCGCCTACCGGCCAGCTCTCGCCGTCTGCCTTGCTGCACCGGCCGGAAACTGCAGCCGGACGACCTTGTTGCTACGGTTGTACGGCGCCCACACGGTCACCGGATCGGTACGGTTGTCGATCTGCACGTGGCGGATTTCGGTGCCGCGCGTCGGCAGGACGTACTCCGTGAAGCGCTCCGTCCGCGGGTCGAATTTCGTCAGCACGTCGTGGTTCATGGTGTTGATCCACACCACGCCATTCTTGTCGACCGCGAGCGCGTAGGGCGACGCGTACTGCGTCGGCATCACGTACTCTTTCACCTGCAGCGTCCTCGTATCGATCCGGGCGATGCGATCGGCGGTGTAGAGCGCCACCCAGACGACGTCGTTGTTCGGGTCGGCCGCCAGGCGGCGCGGCGCCTTGTGTCCGGGCGGCGCGCTGTTCTGGCTCGCGCGGACGGTCCGCCGCCGCTCCCGATCGACGTCGGTCGCTTCGGGCAGATTGAGCGGCTCCAGATTCACCGCGGTGACCTTCCCCGTCTTGCTGTCGATTCTGAGCACGCGATCGAGGCCGGGATTGGTCGCCCAGACGTTGTCATCCTTGTCGACGGTGTTGCCGTAGGTGCCCCAGCCGCCGCACGGCGCGCCGCACAGGCCCTCGGGAGCCGGCGGACCCTCGTAGTGGGTGTACTGGCCGGTGGCCGCATCCAGCTTGATCACGCCGTTGAGGGAGGTCGCCCACGGATTACCCTTCGAGTCGACGTCGAGCGTCCCGCCGACGGCGGCGCGCATCCCGCTCGGACGCGGGAAGCTCTTCATCTCGCCCGTCTTCGGGTTGAGCATCGCGAAGTTGCCATCCTCGCCCGTGGCCCACACGCGCCCCAGATGATCGACAACGACGCTGTGCGTCGCGATCGTCTTGCCGTCGTGCCCCTTGAGCGCGTAGTCGGTGACCGTGCCCGTGCGCGGATCGAGCTTCGCAAACGTCCGCCGCGGCACCAGGTCGTCCGCCATCCAGATGTTCCCCTCGGCGTCCGGCCACACGTCGTGAGCGGCGCGGCCGACGAACCGCGACGGCGTCCCCATCGCCCAGTCGCTCCCATCGTCGAAGTGGTTCAGCCCGTCGGTGCGCGGGAGGTCGTACTCGGTGATGATGACGCGCGTCGCCTCGCCCGTCGGACGCGGCAGCGGCTTGAGATCCGTCAGCTCCGTGGCGCCGCGCGCGCGTCCCAGATACTCCGCCAGCTCGTCCCGATACGCCCGGATCATCGGATTGCCCGGCCGCTCCGGCGTGGGCCGCAGGCCGGGCACCGGCTCGCCCGTGCTCGGAAACACGGCCATCAGATCGACGAGCACGCCCCACCCGCGCGCGTCCCAGCGGTTCTGCAGCGCGTGCGCGGCGGTGTGACACCCAGTGCAGTTGTTCTTGTAGGCATGGGCCATGCGGCGATCGGCGGCCGTCGTCTGCGGCAGGCTGCGGAGGTACTCCACGCCCGACATCTGCTTGAGGATGCGGCCGACGTCCCTGATTGGCGTCAGCGTGAGGTTGCGTTCGACGCGGCCGCCCGTCAGCGCGAGCTCTGCGCGCCCCGCGTCGAAGCCGACGGCCTGCGCCCACATCTTGTACTGACCGCCCTCGAGCGACGGAAACGTATAGACGCCCTGACCATCAGTGAAGACCGAGGTCGTAAAGCTCTTCCCCGCCGCGCGCGCCGAGACGACGACGCCTTCCATCGGACTGCCGTCGGCGGATCGGACCGTGCCGTGAATCGCACCCGCACCGCCGCCGGATGCTGCGGTCTGCGGCCGCTGGACGGTCGGGGGCGGCATGACCTTCAGGTAGGCGATGAGCTCTTCGAATTCCGCGGAGGTGAACGTGTGCTCGAAGCCCGGCATGCGCGGCGATCCGCGCTGGATATGCGCGCGCACGGCCTTCTCGCGCTCGGGCGACGCGTTCGCGAGCACCCCGTTCAGCCGCGGCGCCATCGGCTCGTACACATCGTCCTTGACGATGCGGCCCATGTGGCAGAGCGAGCAGCGCTGATAGAACCACGCCTCGCCGCGCTTGACCGCGTCGGCATTCGGCGTCTGGGCGGCGCGTGTCGGCGGCGACGATGCATAGACGCCCGACACGATCGTCAGAGCCGTGGCGCCAATGACCAGTGTCCTCATCCTCATCTCCCACTAAAAGGTAACGCGGAATCCCACCTGGGCCATGCGCGGCTGATACGCCACGTTCGGGTTGAATTCGGGCTGACCGAACTGGCGGTTGCTCTCCGCCTGCGTGTACGAGCCGTAATTGGCGTGATTGAACAGGTTGAAGACCTCGATGATGCCGTCCACGCCCACGCGCGACGTGAAGGCGAACCGCTTCTGCAGCCGCACGTCGACCCGGTGAATCGGATCGCCGACGAGGCCGACGCGCGGCGTCGCGCCGCCGCCCGCACTGGCCGGACGGGCGCGGGCGCCGCTCAACGGGACGCCGACGCCCGGGTTCACGCCGCCCGTGCCGCCGGTGTTGAGCGCGTCGCCTCCGTAGAACGTCTGGAAGCGCTGACCCGACCCGAAGAAGTAGAGACCGCTCAACTGGAAGCCGTATCCCATCTGCCAGATGCCGTTGAAGACGGCGCGGTGGCGCTGATCGGTCACGGCGATGCCGTACTCCTCGCCGAGCGGCGCCTGCAGCGGGAACGGCACGGGATTCATGACGCCGCTCCACGGCTGCGGCACGCCGTCCTTGAACATCGACAACGCATAGGTGGCGGCGGCCTGCCAGCGGTTGCTCAGCCGCTTGGTGATCGACGTCTCGAGCGCGTGGTAGTTGCTCCACCCGCCGAAGATGTCCATGAGGATCTGGTTCCACTCGGGATACGGCCGGCGGCTGATGTCCGTGAACGGATAGTTCAACCCGGTCGCGGGATTGAAGCTCAGGTTGATGTTGTAGTTCTGAATTCGGTCCTTGTGCGAGCCGTTGTACGAATAGTCGGCCGTCACGCCGATCACGTCGCCGATCTGGCGCTGCACGCCGAGGGAGGCCTGGTAGCTGTACGGCGTCTCCGCGTTGGGGGGCGCGATCGTCTGGCCGAGCGCGCGGCGGATGCAGCCGGGGCGGAAGTTCACGTTGCAGAACGCCTGCTCGAGGTCCTCGGCGCGCGGCAGCGGACCGTTCCACGGGTTCACCGCGAAGTCCGGCCGGCCGTCGTAGAGCGCCGAGAGGACGCGCTGCACGTTGGCGAACCGGATCGGGTGCGCCACCTGGTTGATCAGCCACGCGTAGTAGGTGCCCGCGCCGCCGCGGATGACCGTGCGATCGTTCAACGCGTAGGCGAAGCCGACTCGCGGCACCACGTTGTTGGTGTCGAGCGGACGGTTCGGCGGCAGGAACTGCTCGACGCCGAGCTCGTTGGCGAACGTGTCGGTCTCGACGTCGTAGCGGACGCCGAGATTGAGCGTCAGCTTCGAGCTGATCTGCCAATCGTCCTGGAACCAGACGGCGTAGATGTTCCGCGGGCTGCGGATGTTGCACGGCCCGAACGAGGTGCGGAACTCGCGCGAGACGGGGGAGAGCGCCGCGAGATTCCACGTGCTCGGGTCGTTCCAGACGGGAAAGAGCTGCTCGATGTTCGCCGGCACCGGGCCGTTGTCGGCGATGAGGTTCCCGCGCAGGAAGTTACACCAGTCGTGCCACATCAGGTACTTGAGGTACTCGCCGCCGGTGCGGATGTCGTGGCGCCCCGCCAGGTTGCCGGAGATCGTGAGATCGTTCCGCAGCGTGTACACATCCTGCCCGATGAACTGCGGGAAGTTGGTGCCGCCGCCGATGTTGAAGCCGCGCAGGTTGATGACCGGCGCATACTGCCGCTGATTCGCCAGCGGGTTCCTCGCGCTCGCGAGCCCCGTGGGGTTCGTCCACCGCACGTTCGGCTCGATGAGCCAGCGATTCGCCGCCCACCCGACCTTCGTTTCGTTGAACGCGCGGTTGCTCAGCACGTGCGTGAAGGTGGTTTGCACCGCCTCGGCGAACTTGTCGAACTTCACGGTGTTCGCCGGGTGGTTCGTCGCGCCGCCGACGGTCGCCTGCGTGGCGTCGATCGGCTGGTAGTCGCGCCACAGATAGCTCGAGACCGTCACGCGCGTGTCGGTCGAGAACTGGCCGTCCAGCCGGAGGCTCGGCTTGTGCTGCCGGCGCTTCGACTCGAGGTCGATGTTGAAGCTCGGGTACGGCGTGTTGTGCGAGATCGTCGACGGCTCGCGCTCGTACTCGTAGTTGAAGAAGAAGTGCATCCGATCGCGGCGGATCGGGCCGCCGGCGGTCGTGCTGATCTGCTGGTTCGAGTACGGCAGCACGCGCTTCTGGATGAAGTCCTCCGCGTTCAGACCGTCGTGGCGGAAGTAGCCCGAGAACGTCCCGGCCGCCGTGTTCGTGCCCGACTTGGTGATGACGTTCACCTGCGCGCCGGAGGAGCGCCCCTGCGTGGCGTCGAAGCGGTTGGAGATGAATTGGAACTCCGCGATGGCGTCGCGCCCGAAGCTCGGCTGCCGGTTGGCGCCGCCGCAGCAGTTGTTCGTCACCTGCATCCCGTCGACGTTGATCTGCACGGTGCCGAGCCCCGTCGTCACCGGGACGCCGCCCGGATCGGCATGGTTCGCGCGGTTCCCCGGCGCGAGGAGCGTCAGGTCGAGGAAGTTCCGTCCGTTGACCGGCAACTCCTGCATCTGGCGGGAATCGATGTTGCCGCCGAGCGATGAGGAGGACACGTTGACGAGCGGCGCTTCACCCGTGACCGTCACCGTCTCGGTGACCGTCGACGGCTTCAGCTCGAGATTCAGCGTCACCTGCTGGCCGACCAGCACCTCGAGGCTGGTGCGCTCCAGCCGCGCGAACCCGGAGAGATCGGTCGTCAGCCGGTAGGTGCCGATGCGGACCGGGAGGCGGAAGGTGCCGCGCTCGTCGGTCACCGCGTCGAACACGGTGCCGGTCGCCTCGTGGACCGCCTGCACGACGACCCCGGGGAGCACGCCCCCCGTCGTGTCGCGGATCGTCCCTCCAATGACCGCTTCCTGCGCAAACGCGACGTCCGGCAGGATCAGGATCGCCGCTACGGCCAACACCCGAGCCAGTCCACGTGCCATCGGTGCCCTCCTCGAGGAACAGGAACCCGCCTGCACGACCCCAGGGTCAACGCCGATCCGCCTTGTGTTCGGTCTGGTGCGCGTCTACTTCTTGTCGTCGAAGGGAAGGCCGAAGGCGACGTACACGGCCTTGTTGCCCTCGCAGACCGCGTGCTCGTAGAGCTCCTCCGGCTTGTTGCGCCCGAGCTGCACGCGCAGCTTCCACGGCTTCGTGTAGACGTTCGGATCGTCGATCGTCGCGACGTAGTCGATGCGATCGGCGCTCGTGAACGTCCACCGCTCGGTGACGCGCATCGCGTCGCTGTGGAAGCTGCCGACGATGTCGAACCACGTCTTGTCGTTGTGGTTGGTGACGTCGACGACGAGCGTGTTCCCCTCCCAGCGTCCGCGCGAGTCACCCATCCAGAGCTTGAGCTTGTCGGGCACGTGCGGACGGCCGTCGAGATAGATCACGCGGTAGTGATGCGCGAACTCGTGCAGCAGGACGATGTGCGTGGGGAACTGCAAGATGCGCATGTTCCCCTGGTAAACGATGCGCGGCACGCCCTCGAGGAAGCAGCGCGAGACCGGATCGAAGACGTCGGGACTCGGCGGCGTGCGGTGCACGGCGTGATGCATCCTGGCCTTCTCCGCCGCCCACGGCTGATACGGAATCATGCCGTCGGCCGGATCGATGATCGGCCGCCCCTTCTGCGGCGCCTGCCCGCCGATGCTCACGTGCTCGGCGCGATCTTCCAGCCCCGCCTGAATGCTGTAGGTGGTGATGTCGCTCCGCTGGCTCCAGTAGCCCTGGATGTCGGGCTGGCCATCGGCAGTACGCGGCGGCGTCCAGCCGTTCCCCTCCTGTCCGATCGCCAGCGCCGGCACGATCAGCAGGCCGGCCACGGCGAACGCCGTACCGACGGATCGATTCCTCACGCGACGCCTCCTATCTCCTGATGCGATCTTGCGGCCGCGTCCCGACGGCGACGCCGTCGAACGCGTAGCACTCGTGCTCGAGCAGCTGGAAGTTCGGCTCCTTCCGGCGATAGAGGAACATGCTCATCTTCCACGGCCGCGTGAACACCTTGGGATCTTCGACGGTGACCTCGTACCGGATCGTGTCGCGGTCGTGGAACGAGTACCGCTCCGTCAACTGCATCTCCTCGCTGTGGAAGTTGCCGGCGCGATCGAACCACGTCTCCGCGTTGAAGTGCCGCACGCCGACGACGAGCGTGTCGCCGTCCCAGCGTGCCCGCGAGTCGCCCAGCCACCACTCGATGGGCCCCGGCGGGTGCTCGCTGCCGTCCACGTAGATGTGCCGGACCGCATGCACGTACTCGTAGAGAATCCCGATGTACGTGGGCGTCTGGATGATCTGAAACGGAAACGGCATGTAGGTGATGCGCGGCACGCCCGGGAGAAAGCAGTTCACCTCTGGGTCGAGCTTCAGACGATTCTTATGATTCTCGTCGCGCCGCATCCGCGCCCAGGGCTGGTATGGAATCTCGCCGCCATCCACGACGCCGCGGCTCGCAGGGATGCCCAGCCATGGCGCGCTGTGCGGGCCCGGCGCCGCATTTTGATCCTCGATATTCCACGCGGCGCTGTTCATGACCTGCCAGATGCCGGACAGATCGGGTCGGCCGTCCGGGCCGCGCGGGATGGCCTGGGCACCGGCGGTTGTGGGCAGGAATAAGAGGGCAGCCGCGGTTACAGCGCGCCAGCCGTGCATGACGGCCGGATTGTAAAGCATTTCAAATGCTGGTGCTCACGCCGCGGCTTCGCGGCCGGCGCGGAACTCCTCGAGCAGCCGCGCCACGTTGCCCGAGACGGAGTGCAGCGTCGGACTCCATCCAAGCGCCCGGGCGCGCGGACCGCGGACGATCTGATTGAGCGCGAGCGCGTCGGCGTACGGTCCCATCTTCGCGCGCGCTTCCTCGATCGGGACGTGCCGCACGTCGGGGCGCATCTTCGCGTGTTCCGCCACCGCGTCGACGATGTCGCCCACCCGTTCGTCCGCCTCGTCGTTGGCGTGGAAAATGCCCGAGGCCTGGGCCTGGGTCACGACGCGAACGTACAGGTCAGCCAGGTCACGTTCGTACACGCACGCCCAGCGGTTGCGGCCGTCCCCGATGACGCGCACGAGGCCGTTGGCCGCGTTTTTCAGCAGGTCGCCAATGATGCCCCTGGCACCGCCGTACACGATGCCCGGCCGGATCACCGCCGTGCGCAGCAGCCGGCCGTGGCCGGCGTCGAGCACCATCTGCTCGTGTCCGGGCCGCCACGCGACCAGAGGCACCGGCCGCACGGGCGCATTCTCGGCGGCCGCGCCCGACGTGTGGCCGAGCACCCACATGTCCGACGTGTACACGAAGCTGACCGTGTTGCCGCGCGCCGCGCGGCGGATCGCGGCGCCGAGCAGCGCATCGATCGCACGTCGATCGATCTCGGGCCCGCGCTTGCTCTGTTCGAATGCTGTGTGCACGATGCCGTCGCACGACTCGGCAGCCGAGCTGTAGGACGCCGGCTCCGCGAGATCGCCGACGACCGGCTGCACGCCGCGCAGCGTCATGCGTTCGGCGTTCTCCGGATCGCGCACGAGGGCGGTGACGGCGAGCCTGTGACGCACCAGCGCGTCCAATACAGCGGATCCAACGTATCCGGTCGCTCCGGTCAGAAAGATGCGCATCGCGAGGGCCACATTGTAGTCGGTCTCGTGCCGGCGCCAAGTGTTGACACGCGACGGTGAATCGGTGAAATGCCCAACCACGAAGAAACGCAGCATAATTCAACGGTGCGGCGCGACACGCTGATCGACTTCTTTCGCGACCTTGCCCGACTTCGGGGCGACTTTCTCGTCTACGACGACGGGTATCGGCGGCGCCGGCATACATATCCCGATGTCGCACGGGCCGCGCGCGGGATGGCCGCGAAGATCGGCGAGGCGGGGGGGCGCAAGGGCGACACGGTCGTCTTCTGGGGTGAGAACCGGCCGGAATGGATCGCGTGCTTCTGGGGATGTCTCATCGCCGGCGTGATCGTGGTCCCGATCGACTATCGGTCGTCACCTGAGTTCGTCGCGCGCGTGCGCCGGCTCGTGCGCGCGCGTGTCGTGATGGTGGGCGACGACGTGCGTGAAATCACCTCGCACGATCTCGATGGGGCCGACGTCTGGCGATTTGCCGACATCGACTGGCGCCGCGATGGGCCGATGCCCGAGGTGCCAATCACGCGCGACGACATCATCGAAATCATCTACACGTCGGGCGCCACGGCCGAGCCGAAGGGCGTCGTCATCCGCCACCGGAACGTGCTCGCCAACATCGTGCCTGTCGAGCGCGAAGTCATGAAATATCAACGGTTTGCACGCCCGTTTCACCCGATCCGGTTTCTGAACCTGCTGCCGCTCAGCCACATGTTCGGCCAGTCGATGGCGACGAGCATTCCGCCGATGATCCGCGGCACCGTCATCTTCACGCGCAGCTTCAACCCGCACGACATCCTCGCCCTCATCCGATCGCGCCGCGTGTCGGTGCTCGTCTGCGTGCCGAAGATGCTCGACGTGCTGCGCGAGCACGTCACGCGCGCGATGCCCGAATCCGCGGAGGCGCCACCCGCCGGCATCTCGATTCCCGGTCGGTGGTGGCGCTACCGTCGCGTGCACCGGGCATTCGGCTTCAAGTTCTGGGCGTTCGTCGTCGGCGCGGCGCCGCTGCCGCCTGATGTCGAGCAGTTCTGGCGCCGCATGGGCTTCGCGGTGATTCAGGGCTACGGCCTCACGGAAACAGCGCCCATCGTGACGCTCAACCATCCGTTCAAGTCGAAGGGCGGCGGATCGGTCGGCACGCCGATTGCCGGCGTCGAGGTGCGCATCGCCGAGGACGGCGAGATTCTCGTGCGCGGCGAAAACGTCACCTCCGGCTACTACGTGCCCGAAGCAGATGCGCGCGAGGGGACGCCGGTGGCGGTCGAAGGCGTCATCGATGCCGAGGGATGGCTGCACACGGGCGACATCGGCGAGCAGGACGCCGAAGGCCGCCTGTATATCAAGGGACGCAAGAAGGAGATGATCGTGACGCCCGAGGGGCTGAACGTGTTCCCCGAGGACGTCGAGCGCATCGTCAACGAGCAGCCCGGCGTGCGCGACTCAGCGGTCGTGGGCGTCACGGACGCCGGCCAGGAGCGGGTGCACGCCGTCGTCGTACTCGAGCCGGGCGCCGACATCAATGCCGTCGTCCGCGGCGCGAACGAACGACTGCACGATCACCAGCGCATCCGCGGCGCGTCGGTGTGGCCGGGCCGCGAGCTGCCACGCACGGAAGGGACGCGCAAGCTGCGGCGCGCGGCCGTCCGCGAATGGGTCGTGTCGGGCGCAAAGCCGGCGACGCCGAGCGGCGACACGGTGGAGGCGCTGATTGCGCGCTTCGCACGCGGCCGCGATGTCAGCGGGGCGACCACGCTCGACGAGCTGGGTCTCAGCTCGCTGGAGCGGGTGGAACTGATGGCGGCGCTCGAGGACCGGTTCCAGACCCGCGTCGACGAAGCGCGCTTCGCGCAGGCGGCGAGCGTCGACGAGTTGAAACGCCTGGTCGAGCAGCCGCCGGCCGTCGAGGAGGTGGGCGAAGCGATCGACTTCCCCGCCTGGAACCGGGCGTGGCCGGTACGGCTCGTCCGGCGGCTGTCGCTCGCCACGTGGATCGTGCCGCTCGCGCGCGCCTTCGCGCACCTGCGCGTCGACGGGCTCGATCATCTGCGCGATCTGGCGGGTCCTGTCGTCTTCGCGTCGAACCATCAGAGTCACATGGACGTGCCGGTGATCTTCGCGGCGCTGCCCGGGCGCTGGCGCGCGCGCGTCGCGCCCGCGATGCTCAAGGAGTTCTTCAAGGCGCACTTCTACCCGGCCGAACACACACGGCGCCAGTGGTTCACGAACACGCTGAACTACTACCTGGCGTGCTTCTACTTCAATACGTTCCCGATTCCGCAGCGCGAGGTCGGCACGCGGCACACGCTCCAGTACATGGGCGACCTCGTCGGCAAGGGCCTCTCGATTTTGATCTTCCCCGAAGGCGTGCGATCGGAGACGGGCAACATCCGGCCGTTCCGCGGCGGAATCGGCATGATCGCCTCGCGTCTCGACGTTCCCGTGGTGCCGGTGCGCCTCGACGGCGTCGACCGCGTATTGCATCCGAGCTGGAGAGTGGCGCGTCCAGGCAAGGTACGCGTGACGTTTGGCGCGCCGCTGCGCCTGCGAGGCGAGGACTACGCGGATCTCGCGCGTCGCGTCGAAGAACGGGTGCGCGCGCTTTCGCCAAACGACACGATCCGTTGAACTTGCACGCCAACCGCGGCTGTGGCACACTGATTGCTTGGCAGCGTGAAAGGATGACCTGTTGAGCAAAGACGATCTGATCGACATGCAGGGAACGGTGGTCGCCGTGCATTCCGGCGGCCTGTACCGCGTCCAATGTGACGCGGGGCATGAGGTCCTGGCACAGTTGAGCGGACGGATGCGCCGGTTCCGCATCAAGGTCGTGCCCGGTGATCGTGTTACCGTCGGCGTGTCTCCCTACGATCCGGTCCGCGGCATCATCACGTTCCGAGCCCGGTAAGACGGCACATCTTGAAAACCAGTTCCACACATCATCACAGCGCCAGCAACGGTCGCCGTCGTGGTCCGCGGCGCCGAAGCGGACGCCCGTCGGGCCGCTCGGCTCGTCCCGTCCAGCACCACGTCGCGCCCGAACCCGTTGCCCTCCCGTACGAACCGTCGTCATTCGATCCCGCGCCGATCGGTTTCGAGGCGCTCGGACTCGACGCACGGCTTCTGAGCGGGATCCGCGACCTCGGCTGGCAGCAGACGCGCCCCGTGCAGAGCGGCGTCATCCCGCTCGCGCTCGCCGGCGCCGATGTCATCGCGTGCGCGGAGACCGGGACCGGCAAGACCGCCGCGTTTCTCGTCCCGATCCTGCAGCGTTTCCTGACCCATCCCGCACCGCAACCGGCCACGCGCACGCTCGTCCTTGCCCCGACGCGCGAGCTCGTGGTGCAGATCGAAGACCAGGTGCAGGGGCTGACCTACCACACGACGATCTCGAGCGCCGCCGTGTTTGGCGGCGTGCCGATGGATCCGCAGGAGCGCGCGCTCCGGGCCGGCGTCGACATCGTGGTGGCGACGCCGGGACGGCTGATGGACCACATGCGCCACGACAGCGTGAACTTCGCGGCGCTCGAGGTGCTGGTCCTCGACGAGGCCGACCGGATGCTCGACATGGGGTTCTGGCCCGACGTGCAGCGCATCCTGGCGGCGCTGCCGGCCGAACGACAAACGCTGCTCTTTTCCGCGACGATGCCGGCCGAAGTGTTGAAGCTGACGCAGGAGTTTCTGCGCGAGCCGAAGTACGTGCAGGTGGGCCGGCGCGGCGGGCCGGCGCAGACGATCTCGCATGCCGCGCAGACCGTTCCGCGCGGCGAGAAGGCCGAGTGGCTCGCGCGGTGGCTGCGGCGCGAGGCCGAAGGGCCGGTGCTCATCTTCTGCAGGACGAAGATCGGCGCCGATCGACTCGCGTCCAGGCTCGTCGGTCTGGGCATTCGCGCCGCGGTGGTTCACGCGGATCGCTCGCAGCAGCAGCGGCTGGCGGCGGTCGAGGGCTTCCGATCGGGCACCTACCCGGTGCTCGTGGCGACCGACGTCGCGGCGCGAGGGCTCGACATCGACGGCATCGCGCACGTGGTCAACTACGAGGTGCCCGACACGCCCGAGGCCTACGTGCACCGTGTCGGACGAACGGGGCGCGCCGAAGCGACAGGACACGCGCTGACGCTGGTCGCGCCCGAGGAATTACACGCGCTTCGCGCGCTGGAGAAAGCCGTTGGAGTCCAACTTCAATAATCCGGGCACCGGGGCCGTCGCGGATTCCGAATCCGTCACCGCAAGCGCCACGTCCGACCGCCCGGAATCGGCGGCGCTCGTGCGCTTCAATTCGTGCCGGTGGATGCAGCCGGCGGAGAACGGCAACACCGCCTTCTGCACGCACCGGGAGGTCAAGCCGTACGCGGGAACGACGGGGTTCGACGCCGAGGCGTGGTGTCCGGAGTGCCAGTATTACAAGCTGCGCCGCACGCCGAAGAAGCGGAAGCCCGAGGACAACTTCACATACTAAGTAGTCGTCAGTTGTCAGTTGTCAGTTGTCAGTCAAAACGCCTCGAGCCAGCTCGATGCCTTCTGAGAACTGACAACTGACAACTGCTCTAATCAGACAACTCCTTCGCCAGATCCACCCACTCCCCCTTCGGCGCCAGCTGCTGATACGCGCGCCAGTGGACGCGCGCCTCGCGCGACTGCCCGCTCTTCTCCAGCGTCACCGCCAGATAGAAGTGCGCGTCCGCGTACGTCGGGTTCAGCTTGAGCGCGTCGCGGTAGTGCGCCTGCGCCTCGACGTAGCGGCCGAGGTCGTGAAAGATGTTCCCGAGGTTGAAGTGGGCCTCGAAGACGTCGGGCTCGAGGGCAATCGCACGCTCGTAGAGCGCCTGCGCCTCGGCGATCTCGTCGCGCGCGTAATGGATGTTCGCCAGATTGATCAGGGCGGGCACGAGGTAGGGATCCGCCTCGAGCGCCCGGCGGTACGCGATGGCGGCTTCGTCGAAGTTCGCGGGATCGCCGTTGTCGAGCAGCGACGCCGCCAGGAAGAACTGCTCCGCCGTCGATTCAGCGGGCGGCGGCGCCGGGTCCATGAGCGCAGCGAGCGGCGGCGGCTCACGCCGTCGGAGCTGGAGCACCTTCGCCGGCTGAGCTTCGATCCGGAAGTCGAACGCCAGCTGTCCCGATCGCGATGCGAGCAGCTGCCGCAGGACCGCTCGGAAGCTGGCGCCGTCGGCCAGCGCTTCGTCGGCCTGCCTGACCACGGCCACGTCGGGAAACGCGTACGCCTCCTCGCCGTTGTGCCCCCGCTCGGGACGGATGAGGCCCCACTTCTGCATGTAGCGCAGCTGATCCTCGCGGACGCGCGTGTAGCGCTCGAGCAGCTGACGTCGTGATGTGAGCGAGGGCCCCTGGGTACTCACCGCGGGTTCACTATAAACCGAGTAGCCTAGTGTGATGCTGCTCGCGGCCGACGTCGGCGGCACGAAGACGCTTGTCGGTCTCTTCGAGCCAGGCGATCGCCGGCCGCGTCCCGTACGGATTCTCACCTACCCGACGACGGCGTTCGACAGCTTCAACGCGATCCTCGACGCGTTCGCGCGCGATCTCGGACACGCGCTCCGTGTCGACGCCGCATCGGCCGGCGTCGCGGGCCCCGTCGTCGCCGGCCAGGCGCACCTGACCAACATCCTCTGGGACATCAGCGAAGAGGAGATTGCCACGCGTCTCGACACGCGGCGGGTCCGCCTCGTCAACGATCTGGAGGCGCTCGCGAACAGCGCCGAGGTGCTCGCGGGCGACGAGATTGCCGTCCTGCAGGAGGGAATCCCGCGCGCCGACGGGAACGCCGTGGTCATTGCGGCCGGCACCGGCCTCGGTGAGGCCTATCTGCATCGTGTCGACGGACGGCTCACGCCGGTGCCGTCCGAGGGCGGCCATGCGGATTTTGCACCGCGGACGGATCGTGAGATCGAGCTCTGGCGGATGCTGCGGAGCGTCTACGGCCGGGCCGAGGTCGAGCACGTGCTGAGCGGACCGGGCCTGCTCAACCTCCACCGTTTTACCCACGCCGGTGAGCGGTGCGGCGTGGTGACCGACTTGACGCCGGAAGCCGGCCCCGCCGCCATTTCGCAGGCGGCGATGGCCGCACGCTGCCCTGCGTGCGTCGAAGCACTGGCGCTCTTCGTCAGCATCTATGGCGCGGAGGCCGGCAATCTGGCGCTGCGCGGCGTCGCGACATCGGGTGTCTACGTCGGCGGCGGGATGGCCCCGAAGATCCTGCCGCTACTGCAGGATGGTCACTTCCTCGAGGCGTTTCGCGACAAGGGAGCGATGGCGCCGCTCGTCGCGAAGATGCCGGTCAAAGTGATTCTGAATCCGGAGGCGGGTCTGGTCGGCGCCGCTGCCTTCGCGCAGGAAATGGTCGGCTAACCTTTTCCCGTCACCTTCCAGCGTTCGTCCACCTGGAGTGAAGCGGAGGAACAGAAATTCGCCGGCGCCCTCCTCGTAGCCGTTGATCTCGCATCGAACTTCGCGGTACTCCCCGATCCACGTCGATGGCACGTGCTGGTTCTGTCACGTCGAGCGGCATAAGGGTGGGCTGTACGGGCGCCCGTCTAGCGCACGAGCCGGGCCGCCGATGAGCAGCAGCACGGCGCCGAAGACTCGCCCGCTGGTCACCCATCTGTTGTACGAAGGCGCGTCAGCTCACCGTGACAGGAGTCGGCTGCCCCGACGCGGAGAGGACGTGCGTGTGCTGGCGGCAGATGTCCTCGTACGCGCCGTACTTGTAGAAGTTGCCGATCGCATAGCCGCACAGCAGCGAGAACCCGCGCGCGTCGGCCAGCTCGTTCCAGAGCACCTCGAGCCGAATCGCGGCGTCGGTCGCGCTGCGCTTCCAGAGGCAGTCGACCATTTCGCCGTAGGCACGGACGGTGACCTGCGGCCTGCCGGCAGCGAGGCGGTCCAGAATGCCCCCGATGCTCTGCACGAAGGCTGCCGGATCGGGCGCTTCCGCCTTCATGAACGTGGCGAGCGTCTCCTCGGCATCGAGCAACAGCAGATCGCCCCGCTCCTCGAGCTGCGCGACGTCGAACGCCAGCGTCCCCAGCCCGCGGATGATGCCGTCCCGATGCCGCGGCACGGCAATCACCACCGCCGGCTGGCCGGCCGCGAGACCATCGCCGATGAACTCCGTCACCAGCCGGCAGAGCGACGCATCGTCTTCGTAGAAGCGCACCGAGTGAAACCGACCGCCGTGTCGATGAACGTGATCTGCCATGGCGACCTCACCGTTGGCCGGCGGCGCCCGTCCCGTACCTGGGGCCGCCGATCCGAATCTGTTCCACGGTTTCCACGAGCTGATCCGGGATACACGGCTTCGGGATCAAATCGTCGAAGCCTGCGTCGAGCACCGCCCGTCGCTCGCCCTCGAGCGCATGGGCGGTCAACGCGACGATCGGCACGCGGTCGAACGACGGATCGGTGCGCAGGATGCGCATGACGTCGATGCCGGTCATGCCGGGCATCCGGATGTCGAGCAGAATCACATCGGGGCGATGCTGGCGCGCCTTCTCGATTGCGTCCTGTCCGTCGCATGCGGGAATCACCCGATACCCGCGATAGGTCAGGTACTCGGCGTACATTTCTAGGCCGTCCTCGAAGTCGTCGACGAGCAGGATCGAACAGCTGTTCGTATGCACGTCAGCCAGCCTATGGGAGAGACACGCCGGAAGCAAGTGGGAGAAACGCCAGCTCGTACGGGAAATCCCTGGCGCGTGTGACAGCGGACACCTAGGGAATGCCCTGACCCGACCCATCCGTCTGCGCACCGCGCGCGCCGTGGATATGATGCTTGCGAGGAGGGCTGTGGTGCAGGCGAATCCGTTCTTCGCGGGCGACGACGCCGGAACCGCTGACGTCGTCCAGGCATGGCTCGCAGCCATCGTCGATTCGTCCGATGATGCCATCGTCAGCAAGATGCTCGACGGGACGATTACATCGTGGAACCGCGCAGCAGAGCGCCTGTTCGGCTACCCAGCGGCCGAAGCGATCGGGCAGCGGATCTTCTTGATCGTTCCCGACGACCGCCGCGCTGAAGAGGAAGACGTGCTCGCCCGATTGCGCCGGGGCGAGAAGATCGACCACTTCGAGACGGTGCGCCGGACCAAGGACGGTCGGCTCATCGACATCTCGCTGACGGTGTCGCCGATCCGCAACAGGATGGGGCGGATCGTCGGCGCCTCGAAAGTGGCGAGGGACATCACCGACCGTCGACGTGCGGAGGAGCTGCTGCGTCAGGCGCACGACGAGCTCGAAGAGCGCGTCCGGCTGCGCACGGGCGAACTGCTCGCCGCCAACGAGGCGCTGCGCGGCGAGATCGAGGGGCGGCGGCGTCTCGAGCAGGAGCGCCAGCAGCTCTTCACACGCCTGGTGCTCGCGCAGGAGGAGGAGCGCCGGCGCATCGCGCGCGAGCTCCACGACCAGCTCGGCCAGCAGATCACCGCGCTGCGCATGACGCTCGAAGCGCTCGGGGGACTCTCCACGCAGCGGCCGGAGCTCCGCCATCAGGTCGAAGCGTTGCAGGAGCTGGCAGGGGAGCTGGATCAGGACGTCGCCTTCCGCGTCTGGGAGCTGCGGCCGGCGGCCCTCGACGCCCTCGGGCTGGCGGCGGCGCTGGCCGAATACGCCGGGAACTGGTCGAACCGGTTCGGCGTGCGCGCCGAGCTGCACGTGACGCGGCCGTCGGGCCCGCGGCTCACGCGGGACATGGAGACGACGATCTACCGCTTCGCGCAGGAAGCGCTCAACAACGTCGCCAAGCACGCGCGCGCGGACCGGGTGGACGTCGTCCTCGAACACACGAGCGACGGCGTGTCGCTCATCGTCGAAGACAACGGCATCGGCTTCGATCCGTCGCGCCTCGAGACGCCCGGAGCCGGCCTCGGGCTGATGGGGATGCGCGAGCGCGCGGCGCTCGCTGGCGGCGACGTGCACATCGAGTCCGCACCGGGGCAGGGGACCACCCTCATCCTGCGCATACCGGCGTCGGTTGCACGCGCCGTCGCGACGCCATAGTCGATGGGCACTCCCCTGCGCATTCTCGTCGCCGACGATCACGCGATCGTCCGACAGGGATTGAAGCTGTTGATCGACAGTCAGGACGACATGCACGTGGTCGCGGAAGCGCCGGACGGCTCGACCGCAGTCGAGCTGACGGGCACCGCCAGGCCGGACATCGTCGTCATCGACATCTCCATGCCGGGCATGAGCGGGCTCGTCGCGACGCGGATGCTCAAGCGCCACTACCCCGAGCTGAAGATCGTGGCCCTGACGCGCCATGAAGACCAAACGTATCTCGAGGAGCTGCTTCGCGCCGGGGCCTCGGCGTACGTCCTGAAGCAGAGCCCGCCGGCCGATTTTCTGCGCGCCATTCGCGCCGTCGCGGCCGGAGGGCTCTATCTCGACGCGGCGATGACCACCCGCGTCGCCGACGGCTTGTTCGCAGGGGGCGCGCGTCTCGACTCGCCGCCGGGCGCGACGCTGACGGAGCGCGAAGCCGAAGTGCTTCGCCTGGTGGCCGTCGGCCACGGCAACATCGAGATCGCGGATCGGCTCGACATCAGCGTGAAGACCGTCGAGCTCCACAAGAGCAACGCGATGCGGAAGCTGGGCCTGAAGGGACGGGTCGACGTCATTCGGTACGGCGTGCTTCGCGGGTGGCTGTACGACACCTAGATCCGCGCGGCGCGGCGGCGCCGGTCCGGGCACCCGCGTTGCAGCGGAGGAGCGCTGGAGGATATCGATGCCAGCACATTCGCTCCACGAGCTGCTCATTGAAGAACTGCGTGACATGTACGATGGCGAGAAACGTCTCACCAAGGCGCTGCCGCAGATGGCGCGCGCGGCGAGCTCGGAAGAGCTGCGCACGGCCTTCATGAATCACCTGAAGGAGACCGAGCGGCAGGTCACGCGGCTCGAGCAGGTCTTCCGGACGCTCGGCGAGAAGCCGCGCGGAAAGACGTGCGACGGCATCGTCGGGATCGTCGAGGAGGGCCGGAAGGCGATGGAAGAGCTCGACGGCGCCGTGCTCGACGCCGCGCTGATCGCCGGCGCCCAGAAGGCCGAGCACTACGAGATTGCCACCTACGGGACGCTCGCCTACTTTGCCGAGCTGCTCGGCAACGAGGATGCGAAGGCGCTGCTCGGCGAGACGCTCGACGAAGAGAAGGCGGCCGACGAGAAGCTGACGACGATTGCCGAGTCGGACGTCAATCGGCAGGCGCTGGTGGGCGACGGCGAAGCGAGCGAACCGTCGACGATCGGCCGCATGCGCCGTACGGTGACGTCACTGACGACCGCGAACGAGCGGCCGCGGAAGACCGCCGGCAGGCGGCGGCGCAGCAGCGGCACGCGGGCCTCGAGGGCGTCCTCGCGGAAGCGGACGTCGCGGCGCTGATCACATCAGGCGAGCGGCCGGCGAGCCCGGCCGCCCTCATCGGGGGCGGGAGAATCGGCTCGCGTCGACGGCCACGTTCGTCCGGATGGCCGTGATCTCCGCAATCGACCGCCCGTCGGTCCACGTCGTCGTCCACTTGAACGGCATCCTGATGCCGGCGACGTCACGGTAGTCCGCGTAGTCGATCTGCGTCGGAATCCGTCCGACGGGCGTGTCGTTGTAGTACACGAGCCGGACGAGCAGGTTCGTCTCGGGGTCGAAGTACAGCTTGATCGGCAGCCCGCCGGCCGTCAGCTTTCCCTGCACGACGCGAAGCTCGCGATCGCCGTCGATCGCCAGCGGAAAGCCGACGCGCCACTCGACGAGCATCTGCTTGATCCGGGCGGGAAACGCGAGCTCCGCCTCGACCCTGGCGCCGCCGAGATCGCCGCCGGTCAACGGCATCACGGGCACCGGCGCGACGGCGCGCGGCGCGGCCACCCAGCCGTTGCGGCCGTCGAAGACCCAGGCGCTCTCGCCGAAGGCCCCCTGGACGACTGTCGCTCGCTGGCCGGGCGCGCGCGCGTACACTTCGAGCGGGGACTTCTCGTAGTCGTCGTATCCCTGGTATGTACCCGTCGCGACGAAGCTCGTGACGCCCGCCAGGCGCTCCGCCCCGCCGATCGCCTGAAGATATCCGTCGAGGATCTGATCGGGCGACGGCTCGCCCGCCGCGTCCGCGACGATCTCGTCCGGCTCGCGAACGATCGGCTCGCCGTACTGCACGTCGAGCTCCGGGACGACAACCGGCCGATTCGAGCCGCGGTGGCACGAATAGCAGGTGACGACGCGGCGGCCGCCGAAGAAGGTCTGATTGAGGCCGTTGACCATCGTGATCATCCGGCGGGTGGTGCGCTTGAGATCGGTTTCGTCGGCATACCGCGCCCAGTCGCCGCCGCTTTCCTCCACGTGGCACTCGATGCAGTTCATCCCCGTGGACGCGGAGAACATGCCCATCGTCCCCATGAACTGCTTCACGGGAATGCCTCGGAGCATCTGGACGTTCGTGAAGACGTCCTCGGCGAGCTGCGGACGTTCGGCTGGTGCCTGGGCCGAGACCAACGCCGCGCACAGCGAGACCGCCGCGACCGCAGTCGCGGCCGTCCCTGTCGCCTGCCAGACGCGTGTCATCTCGGCAGGGCGCTACCGCTGACCCGTGGGATCGGCGTTCTGGACGCCGGCGGCCGGCTCGGCGAATTCCTTGGTGTACCGGGCGAACTCGCTCGGCGAGCACTCCATTTCACGGATGTCGAAGGTGTCGGCCTGCAGGCGCAGCGGCAGGCGATCGAGCGCCACCCACGGCCTGGAGTAGTACACCGGGTCGTCGATGGTGATCGTCACGTCGATGTGGACGGCGTCTCTTCGGAAGTACCGCTCCTCCACGCGCGCCTCGAAGCTGTGCGGCCGGCCGACGTTGTCGAGCCACGTGCGCTCGTCCATCCCGACCGACTCGGCGACGAAGGTATAGTCGTCGACCCAGCGGCCCACGCTGTAGCCCCAGAAGCGCGGCTCGAGGAAATCGTCCACTCTCGGCAGCGGACGGCCGTCGGTCCAGATGTTCCGCCACTTGCGGTTGAACTGATAGAGGATGAGCACCTGCTTGGGGGTCTGGACGATCTGGGCGGTGCGGTAGTTGTGCAGGATGATCCGCGGCCACCCCTGCGGCTCGCACGTCGGCTGCGGGTCGTTCGACATCGCCGAGGCCACCGCACGCGGCCCCCACGCGGGCCTGTTGGCGAGCAGCGCTTTGCGGCCCGCCGGCGTGAACGGCAGCTCGTGCTCCGGGCGGCCGGTGTCGGGCATGTTCTTGGCGCCTGTCGCCCCGATCGCGTCGCCGGGGCCGCGCGCCGGCTCCCAGATGCCGGAGAGGTCGCGCCGGGGGGCGGGCCCCGGCTTTTCGTTCGGGACGTCGGCGTCGTACATCGCGCCGGGCACGCGGACGACTTGTTCCTGTGTCGAGGCGACGGACGCGACGGCCATCAGAGCCGCCGCTGTCAGGCCGGCAAGCGCAAGACGGGATGACATGGCGTCGGAAGCTCCTTGTGCGGACCGATCGGGATCACCGCTCGGGCGCGCCGCCCTCGCGGCCCGCCGGGACGACGCCGCCGCCGCGCGTGCTGAGGACGCGCCCGTCGGCGAGCGTCACTTCGAGCAGACGGCCGACCGGGTTGCCGCTCTTCACCGGCTCCACCGTGGCGGTGACGCGATCGCCGGGGCTGAACGTGCGGCGGCTCCAGCCGCGGTTCACCATGTCGGGCGGATTGCTCGTCTCGACCGTCCAGTTCCGGACCGTGCCGTCCGCATCCTTGACGTCGAACTTGAGGAAGCAGTGCGGGTTCGCCCAGACCCACTCGGTCACCACGCCTTCGAGCACGAGCTTCTTGCCGGTGTCGAAGGTCGCGGCGCCATGATGCGCGGTCGCAGGCGCCCACACGGCGAGCAGCCAGGCCGCGGCGCCAAGGACGATCAATCTGTGCCTCACGAGGGTACTCCTTCGCTGCTGGCCTACTTCCAGCTGTCCATCGCCTTCCGCATCAGGGAGTCGGGAGCTGTTCGTTGAGCTCCATCCAACCTCACCGATCCGGCCGGGCTGCGTCGTCTTTAGCAGGCGCGCCTCTCACTGTCAACCCGGCGGCCCGTATCGCCGAGCCCGGCGCCAGGCTCGGCCGGTCACGGTGGACCGGCACTTGCTCCGAACCGGACGAGGCGTACTCCTATGATGCGAGCAACACGGTTACACGGCCGCCCCGTGGTCGATATGGATGCGGCGGAAGCGCTCGGCCGCATCGACGGGATCGTCGTCGACCCCGCCGCCCGCCGGATCGCCGGTTTCCAGGTCTCACGGCGCGATAGCCCGCTTGGATCCCGGACGCTCACGGCGGTCCCGGCCTCGTCGGTCCATGCCATCGGCCCCGACGCCATTACCATCCGCCATCACGATGTCGTCGAGGCCGGGGACACCGAGGCGGGCCTCGATGACTTGCCACGGCTCTCCGACTTCATCGGGCGCACGGTCGTCAGCCGAGAGGGCCGGGTCCTCGGTGTCGTCGACGATATCCTCATCGATGCCCCCGACGCGCGCATCGTTGGCTACGAGCTGGCTCCCCGCGGCGTCATGGGGAAGCTGGAACGGATGTTCGTCGCGAAGTTCGCCGCGAACAAACGGCATGCGCCGTACGTGCGCGCCGACGCCGACCTCCGGACGGGTCGCACGCTGATCGTCGCGCCCGACGATGCCGTGGCCGATATGCCCGAAGAGGAGGGTCCCGCGCCCCCGGCGACCAGGCCGGCGGACGCGGAGCGGTTTCGTCCTCCGTACTGAACGGCATCTGTTTCGTGCGGTCTGTCTGGTGCTGTGCGTCGTCGCGGTGTCGATGCTGCCGTCTCACCGCGTGACGGTCGCCTCGCTCTCCGACATCCGGCTCGAATCCGGACCGGCAGGCGCCCCTGCACGAATCAAGGCGCGCTACGGCCTCGCGTCCTACTACGCGCGCTCGTTCGACGGGCAGGTCACCGCCAGCGGTCGTCGTTTCGACAACGACGCGTTGGTGGCGGCGCATCCCACGTACCCGTTTGGCACGGTCGTCCGTGTGACGAATCTCACGAACGGCCGCACCGTCGACGTGAGAATCGTGGACCGTGGGCCGGCACTGGGACCGCGCACCGGCGGCGTGATTATCGACCTCTCCCAGGCGGCAGCGGAACGGTTGGGATTCGTGCGCGCCGGTCGGGCACGCGTACGCGTTGAGGTGCTTCGACCGGCGGGGGATGTCTGAGCTCGGCTAAGCGGCGCAGCGGCGCTGGACGATCTCGGCCCGCTTCTGCTTGAACGCGTCGACCCACTCGTCGACCGTCGGGAAGCCCGACGTGCCGCGCTGAGGCGCCCGTGGCCGGAGCTGGACGCGTGCCGCCTCGAACATGTCGCGGATCTGGCGATCGGACAACTGCATCAGCAGGTCCGCCAGGAACCGGCGCCCCGCGTCGCTGATGACCGGTTCCTTCAGCGTGCCGGTCCACGAGCCGTACAGATTGCCCACGCACCCCGTCGCCTCCTTCCAGATGGGGAGACGCCGCCACTCCGCGAGATTCACGCTGGCACGCGGCTGCTGATTGAACGCGTTCGCGCGGCCGAACGTGATGCCGAGGTCCTGGATCATCATCAGCGGCACGCGACACGCGCTCGCCTCGCCCGCCTCCTCGAGACAGACGATGCGCTGGTTCTTCGATTTGCTGTCGCTGTGCTGCAGCAGCACGGCGACGAGCCTGAGCGCGTCGCGTTCGGCGCGTGTGGCGCCACCGGCGGCTTCATCGATCTGCTCCAGCTCGTCCCAGTCCCATTTCTCGACGAGCTCGCGGCCCGGAAACTTCCGTTCGACGGCGGCGGGATCGAGGATGCGGTCGCCGTTCTCGCGCCGGATGCCGCCGATATGCGACGGACACCCGCGGCAGATCACGCGTACCGAGTACATGTGATCCGCCCCGAACCCGAGTGCCCAGAGCAGACGCGAGGCCGCCACCTCGCCGTACACTTCGCCGTTGGCGCCGCCGTACTTCACCTTCAGCTCGTCGCCGTCGGGCAGGCGGCAGGCGAACTTGGGCGATGCGCCACCGAGCTTCTTGTCGACGTAGTCGCATGTGACGGTGGCGCCGGGCGCGAAGGCGCCCGGCCCCATCGGCCCGACCCGCAGATCCATCGACGGAATGTCGGTTGGGATCCAGACTTTCGCGCGCGCGATGAGCGCCGCCCTGCCCGCATCGGTATCGTCGGGCTTCTGTGGCGACGCGTGAACGGCGACGGCGGCCGCCAGGATCGCGACGCCTGCGATCACTCGGTGCCATGTCATGGTTGAGATCTCCCGAGGTGGACAAGTGCAATGCGCTTTCCAGGACCGCCGTAACGGCTGTGATGCGCGCGGCGGCAGAGCTGTCGCGGGTACGGCTCGTGCTCCTCACGCCGACAGAGCCATATCGACCTGAAGAGGAGGAGTGGCGATGAAGAGCGTGATGGCATGTCTGGCGGCAGTCGTGCTGGCGTGTTCGGCGGCCGCGTGCGCTCAGACCGATGCCGGTGTGACGACGAGCGTGAAGGCGAAGTTCGCCCAGGACGATCTGGTCAAGGCCCATGAGATCAACGTCACCACGCGGGAGGGCGTCGTCACGCTGACCGGAGAGGTAGACAGCGTGGCGGCCAAGGAACAGGCCGTCCGCCTGGCGCGCGAGACCGCTGGGGTGAACGATGTGATCGACGAGCTCCGCGTCGCTGTGGAGGCGACCACCGGCGACCTCGAGGATCTGGATGTCGACATCAAGGTGGATCAGGAGCTCGAACGCGGCGTGGGTGAAGCTGGTGACGCGATTCGCGAGGGCGCCGAGGCGACCGCCGACGCCGCGAAGAAGGCCGGGCGGGCGGCGCGCGACGCGGTGACCGACGAGGATCGCGACAGCGATCGCGACGGCAGGTAGCGTTGTTCTTCTCTGGAGCTCTTCTTACGGCTCGCCCGGCTTGACGACGTCGAGCAGGGAGTCGTGAATCCAGCCGTTGGTCTCGTTCTTGTACCAGCGCATCACCATGCCGGTCTTCCGAAGCGCCGGGGAGATGGCGACCTGCACCCATTCACCGCGGCGCGAGAGGACGGGCAGCACCGTGCCCTTCGGGGCGAGCACGATCACTTCGTTCACCGTGGTCGGGCCCATGTGCACGTTGGCGTGGCCGACCTTCACGCGGACGCGTTCGCCGGTCGGCTTGGGCGGCGCTCCTGCCTCGGGCTGACCCTGCCCGCCGCGCTGCTGTCCGTGCGCGGCCGCCGGAAGCAGCAGTACGGCTGCCAGCGCACACGCGAACGCCGCGGCGCGAAGGGTCGTCGTCCGCATGGCGCATAGTCAACACCGGCGCCGATGGCGTGTCAAGGATGCTAGGATACGAACCCCAGGAGGCACGCCCATGCGCGTGATGCCGCTCGTCGTTGCGACGTCTCTGGTGGTCGGTGCGGTCACGATCGGTCGCGACGTCTCGAACACCGACGCGGTCCAGGCTCAGCAGACGGTCAAGAAGGTCGACATGGGCGACTACGAGCCCGTCGTCCCGTGGCCCAGACCGCTGCCCGATACGGATCTCTCGCACGACGGCTGGACGTGGGGATCCGGCGCCGGCGTGTGGGCGGAGAGCCCGAACAAGGTGTGGGTCATGCAGCGCGGCGAGATCGCGCTGCCGCCCGGCGCCGAGCCGTGGACGTGCGCCTGCCTGCTGAACCCGCCGCGCACCAATACCGGGCGGCGCGCGTACTCGGGAAAGCCCTATCCGTACGAGATGCGCCGCCACCATCTCGTGTTCGCCGTCGACGGCACCGGCAACACCATCGTCGAGTGGCTGCAGCACGATCGGTACCTCGCGCCGCCCCGCGGCAGCGGGCTCGGCGAGATGGGCCGCGGTCCGCACAAGATCCTGATGAACCCGTACGACCCGCAGAAGCACATCTGGATCGTCGACGACGACATGCACGAGATCAACATCTTCACCAACGACGGCAAGCTGGTAAGAACGATGGGCGAGCGCGGCGTGCCGGGACGCGGCCCGAACAACTTCAACCGTCCGACCGACATCGCGTGGCTGCCCGACGGGACGTTCTTCGTCGCCGACGGCTACGCGGGGACGCGCGTGGCGAAGTTCGATCCCAACGGCAAGTTCCTGATGGATTGGGGACGGCCGCCCGTCGATCCCGACAATCCGAAGCCGTACGAGTTCTGGTCGGTGCACAGCATCGGCATCAGTCGCGATCGCCGTCTCTTCGTCGCCGATCGCGAGCATCACCGGATGCAGGTGTTCGACGAGAACGGCAAGTTCCTGGCGATGTGGCCGACCGGCTACAACTCGTCGGTCCTCACGCACTTCGTGACCAACGACGACTTCGTCTGGCTGGCCGACTGGACGACGGATCGCCTGGTCAAGTACGACCTCGAGGGGCACTACATTCTCGATATCGGCAGCCACGGCGCGCTGCCCGGGCAGTTCGACGGCGTGCACCAGATCCACGTCGACTCGGACCGGAATCTGTACGTGACCGAGGTACAGAACGACCGCTCGCAGAAGTTCCGGCCCAAGCCGAACGCCGACCCGAACAAGATCGTCGGGCCGATGGCGATCGTGAATCCGAAGCCGAGGCGTTAGCGACGGATGGGAATCGGCGACTTCACGCCGAGGAAGCGCTCGCGGAAGCGCAGCTCGTCCGAGATCGTATAGATGTTCTCGATCATCGAGCCGTCCTCCGCCCGATTGAACTTCAGCTGTGCGGTCCAGGGCTTCGAGAACGCGCCGGGATCGTCGAACGTCACCTCCACGGCCAGCGCGTCGCCGTCGCGCCGGAACCGCTCGACGAGACGAAGCCGGTCGGTGTGCGGGAGCCCGCGCGAATCGAGCCACGTGGCATCCTTGAACCCGGTGGAATCGACGACGAGCGCATCGCCCTCCCACCGGCCGACGGCGTTGCCGTACCAGGTCAACGGCTCGTCGGGCGCATGCGGCTGGTCGATCGCGATCTGCCGCCAGTTCTGGTTGTATTCGAACAGCTGATAGACGTAGTCATCGGTCACGATCAGCTTGAACTTCATCGGGTGCATCATGATCCGCGGGTAGCCGTTCGGATCCGCGTAGAGCACCGCCGGGTCGTTCGTCTCGCGGAAGTCGTTGGTGAAGGTCGGCCGCGCCGCCTTCATCTGTTCGGCCCCCCACGGGGTGAACGGCACGTCGCCCTCGGCGGGACGGAGCCGGTTGCCGCTGCCGAGCGGGTTGTGCCACGTCCCTGCAATGGCGGGCGCCGCGGCGATGCTCGACGCAGGCGGGGCCGACGCCGTCGTGGCGGTTTGCCCGCCGCAGCCGGCGGCAGCCACGGCGACAATTCCGGCGATCACCAGGGTCAGAGCCCGTGCGCTCATGCCGTCAGCTCCTTGCCGCTGGGCAGGACGATCTTGACGAGCCGGCCGATGCGCATCCCGCGCAGCCCCGGATTGAACGTGACCGTCACGACGTCGCCCGGCTTCAGTGATTTCGCCGTCCAGCCGCGCGCCGAGATGTTCGGCGGCGAGCCGAGCTCGAGCAGCCAGCGCTGGCTCTTGTCGTCGACCGACGCAATCCCGACCTCCACGTGCGGGTTCGTCCACGTGAATTCGGTGATCGTCGCCTTGACCGTCGTTTCCTTGTTGACGTCGTAGAGCGATGCGGCGCCGTGATGGGCGGCCGCACCGCTCGAGAGCAGCAGCACGCCCGCGAGTGCAATCAACGCCGAGACGATGTAAGTGCGCATACGGTCTGCCTTTGTGTTTACGTCGCCAGCGGGTTCGGCCGCATCTGCACAGGCCGCCGATTCAACGTTCACGAGCTCCTCCAGTCCCGACGTCGCGCGGGACCTACCGACGTGGGGGCGGCGTCAGGCCGTTCTTCAGAATCGTCGGCGCCGCGTCGGGCGACGACAGGAAGCGCAAGAGGGCCTGGGCCGCGGCGGACTGCCGGGCATTCGTCGTGATCGCGCCGGCGAACGAGTGTCCGGGCTGCAGCTCCGCCGGAATGGTCCCGACGAAGGTCACACCGGGTGTGTGTATCAGCTCCGCGACCTGCTGAAAGCCGATCTCGACCTCTCCGCGCGCGACGACCGCGGCCACCGGTTCGCCCGAAGGGGGCCCCCGGACCTTCCGGCTCTTGCGCGCCACCTGATCGGCAATGCCGAGCTTCTCGAACAGCTCGGTCGACAGGTACGTGCCGCTGGCGCTGTCGGAGTAGCCGATGGACTTCGCGGCGACCAGGGTCCGCTTGAACGCCTCGACGCTGCTGATGTCGGGCTTGGCGGCGCCGGCGCGCACCACCATGCCGATTTGCGAGAGCGCCAGTTCAACTTTGCTGCCGGCGCGCACGACGCCGCGCTTGGCGAGCTCGTCGGCGGCACCGCCGTCGAGAATCACGACGTCGGCCGTCTCGCCGCGCGCGAGGCGGGTGGGAATCGCCTCCGGCGAGTCGCCCATCGACGGGCCGCGCGTTGTAATCAGCCGGTGTCCGGTCGCCTTTTCGAACGCCGGCCGCAGCTGCGAGTAGGCCTGGAAGAAACCGCCTGAGATCATCACGCGGATCTCCTCGGCCGCGACGGAGGGCGGCGCGACCAGGGCGGCCAGGCCGACGAGGGCTATCGATCGAGCCAGCATGGCCCGGAAGTGTAGCGCAGAAGCGCGGCCGCGTGGGTTGCGGTATAGTCCGGGGCGCACGGAGGAATTGCATGTCTCCTCGCTTGTGTTGGAGGCTTCACGGGACCCCAACCCGAGACATTCCGCCGGTCGTTATGGGAAGGGGTGGCCAACCGCCCGCAAACACAAGCGAGTTCGGAGGGTAGTATGCCGTTCTACGAAAGAGGTCCCGTTCGCATCCGTTACGAGGAGGCCGGTACCGGCTTCCCGCTGCTGCTGATTTCCGGTGGAGGCTTGAATTCGTCGATCGCCGGCATCCGGTCGGGCAACCCCTTCGACACGATCGCGGCGTTCAGCGGCGAGTACCGCTGCATCTTCGCCGACCTGCGCAACGCCAACACCGGCGAGTCGACGGGGCCGCTCGAGGTCGACCGGCCGTGGGATTCGCACACCGACGACCAGCTCGGTCTGCTGGATCATCTTGGCGTCGACCGGTTCATGGTGCTCGGCTTCTGCATTGGCGGCCCCTTCATCTGGAACCTCCTGAAGCGGGCGCCGAACCGCGTGGTCGCCGCCGTGCCCGCGCAGCCCGTCGGGTTTCGGCCGGAAGCGCCGACGCTGCTGTACGACGGCAGCATGAAAGGGTGGGGGCCGGATCTGGTCAAGCGGCGCCCCGAGATCACCATGGAGATGGTCGACCGCTATCTGACCCGGATGTACCGCACCAACGCCGACTTCGTCTTCACCGTGACGCGCGACTTCGTGCGCAGCTGCCAGACGCCCGTGCTGATCCTCCCGGACGATGTCCCGGCGCATCCGTACGCCGTGGCGATGGAGTGCGCGATGCTCGCGCCGAAGGCCGAAGTGAGCATCTACCCGTGGAAGGAGCCGAAGGAGCGGATTCCCCTGGCGGTGCGGCACATCCAGTCATTCCTTCGCGCGCATCGGCAGGGGGCCTAGCTGCCGATCAGGGCCATCACGCGCTCCACGATCCGATCGCATCGCGGGCGGTAGAACCTGAAGACGTCGGGAGCGGTCGTGCCGATGCGCTCCTCGAGCACTCGGCGCAACGCGAAGCGCGCGCGCGAGCGCCGCGTCTTGACGACGGACGAGGCCGTGGTCGATCACGACGACCGGGTATTGAGCCTGCGGCTGGCGCCGCAGGCGCGTCACGACCTCGTGGAGTATCTGAAGTCGCTCTGACCCACGACGCCTCCAACGCCCCCTCCGCGCGGATGGCGGCGCCATCGTGCTGAGGAAGCTCGCCGTGCGTCAGCCTGGCAGTTCGACTACACTCAATCCGCGAAAAGGAGACCGCGATGGGCAGCAGTACGACGAGGAGGATCCCGGTTGGTGTGATCGCGGGGCTGGTCGTGGCCTCGCAGGCGCTGGCCCAGACGCCGGCCGCAGCGCCGCGCCGGTCTATCGAGCCGATCGCTGGCAGCGTGTACACGGCGACGAACAACAACCACCGGACCGTCTTCCTGGTCACGCCGGAAGGCATCGTCCTGGCCGACCCCATCAACGCCGATTTCTCGCGATGGCTCAAGGCGGAGCTGGCCACCCGTTTCAAGGTGCCGGTCAGGTACGTCGTCTACAGCCACCACCACTGGGACCACGCCTCCGGCGGCGACGTCTTCGCGGACACGGCGCGGTTCGTCGGCCACGCCAACATGCTCACGCACCTGGCGCTGCCGCCCGCGTCCACCACGCTCGCGCAAGTCGTCGGCGACTTTGCGCCCGTGGCCAGGCTGGACAGCAATCGCAACGGCGTGGTCGACAAGGCCGAGGCGTCGGCGGACGTTCCGTTTGCCGCCTACGACGCGAACGGCGACGGCGTGTTGAGCGGCGCCGAGGTCATGCGCGGACCCGTGAAGTTCGTCCGTCCACCGGACATCACGTTCAAGGACACGCACCAGATTCGCCTGGGCGGCAAACGCGTGGAGATGCGCTGGGTCGGCGAAATGAATCACTCGCTCGACTCGAGCCTCATTGCGTTTCCCGATGACGGGGTGCTGTTCCTCGTCGACTTCGTGTCGTTCCGGCGGCTGCCGAACCGGGAGCTGGACTACGAGCTGGGACGATTCGAACAGTGGATGACGGCCATTCGAAACGCCGAGAAGCTGGCCGCCGGCTTCAAGCACGTGGCGACCGGCCACGGACCGGTGGGCACCGTCAAAGACATCACCGCCTGGCGCGTGTACTTCGAGAAGCTCCGAACGGAGGTCGCCGCGGGCATCGCCAAGGGCCGGACGCTCGAACAGATGCAGCAGGACATCAAGATGACCGAGTACAGCCACTGGGACGGCTTCGACTGGGTACCCTTGAACGTCCTCGGCATGTACCACTTCCTGACTGATTCGAAGTAAGCCGCGCGGCCCGAGGACGGGACCTCAACCATCTCTCGGGCCCTTGCGCCTCCAGCCTCTGGATCGACGGAGGAGTCGTTAGCGGTCAGTAGTTGGCGTGGGCCTGCAGCGGGTACCCGAGGGGTACCGATGAGTCACAGTACATCGACATCTCGCACCTTCCGTACGGGAACTACTGCCTGACCCTCATAGCGGATCCGAACCGTGATTTCATCGAGGACAACGTGTTCAACAACACCTCACGCACGCTCATCTCGATCAGATCTGGGCGTGTGTCGGTGCTCGCACAAAGCTGCGGCTGACGTGCGGGGCGCGGAGAGCGTGGGGAGTCCTTCAGTTTCAGGGCTGGACGGGACTGCGCCACACGACCCGCACCCCGGGCGACCGTCATGAACGAGATGTGATGAACGGCGGCCGCAGTCCTCCATTTGGGTCATGGCCGACCTCTGTGTAGGACAATTGAGCAGGCGCCGTTCTCGGTCCCCTTCGTCAACTCCCGTTCAATCGCCACGTCTCCGCACTGGTACGTCGCTTGATCGCGGGCAGCCGCGTCTGCGGCAGCGCTGGACTTCAGAACAACCGGGGATTAGGGAATGGAATTCGATTGGAGGGGCGCGGGAGGTGGCGCGGTGCTCTCCATTCTGATTGCCAGCTCGGTGTCTCCGTACGCCTACGCCGAACGCGTAGCGTGCACTCCGATCCGGTTCGGGGAAACCGCTGCGAGCGTCGCCGCACGCATCACCGGCAACGCGCATAATCGACACGCCTCCTGGTTTCAGATCGTTAACCCCACTACACAACGTGCCGTCCCGAAAGAACGCTACGACCGTATTTGGGCGGGATGGCGCGCGTGCGTCGTCGGGGAGAGTGCACCCGCTCAGTTGTCAACCCTTGAGAGTCTGCGGGCGAATGTGGCTCGGCTTGCGCATTCCAGCGCTGCGGCACTGACTCGATTTGACCTGACGTACGTGATGTGGGTTCTCCTGACGGTCGTCTTCGTTTTCGCGAGCGGAGGCATCGACAACTATCTCAGTCACCGGATCGTGGTACGGCGGCGCATGCAGGACTTCGGCGAGGCGTTCGTCCGCGAATTCGACCGGCCGCTCGTGCGAGCCGGGTCGGCGGATGACGCCATCGATTCACAGCTGCGGTTCCGACCCGACCAAGCTCGACTCGATGTGTTGCTCGCGCCGCGGAACGGAAGACCGTATCCCAATCTGGCCGACCACAGAACGAACGTCGAATATGACATTTCCCGGGTACTGGCGGCGATGAACAATCCACCGGTGGTGCATGGCCCGCTCCGCACACAAGGGCGCTGGATAGTCGTGCCGTTTCGATTCACTCTCCCGATCAGACAGGACGGTGCGAAGTGAAGATTCTCCTCTTGAGCACGGGTGGCGGAGGCGGCAACATCCTGCGTTCGATCAAGACCCTCTTTCGTCAGGATGTCGCGATGGTGCAGAAGACCGATGCGCGCTATGCCGATCGCCTGCGGCGGGCAGTGGCGACACGGTTCCTCGACACAAATGAGTTCTCGCTGGCGGACGTGCCGGCGGAAGAGCGGGTGCTAATCGGGGCCGCGACAACACGCCGGCTCGGGTCCGGCCACAATCCCGCCGTCGCTCGAGAAGCGTTGGAGGAATCGCGCACGCACATCGAAACGCTGTTCCACGACTATCCGGTCATCGTGCTCATAGGCACGGGTGGAAAAGGCACCGGCGCGGGAACGATCTTTCCGCTGGCACAAATGGCGAGGCGCCAGCGAAAGCTCATCCTTCCCGTTTTCATACGACCGTCCTTCGAGTGGCATGAAGTCGACAAACGTCGGTACGACCACGCGCTGCAGGTGATCGACGAGTTCGATTCAGCGCAGATACGATGCATCGAAATTCTGAACGACCGCGGGTATTCGGTGGACGATCCGCAGCCGCAGGCGTCCGTCTGGCAGCGGATGAACATACCAATCGCGCGCGCATTGCGGGGTCTTCTGTACGTTCTGTCGGATCTGTCCCAGGTTGATCCTTCGGACCTGTCGACCTTATGTGCGGGTGCCGGCCGGCTTCGAATTGGGTATGGGGAACTCGAACCGTCCCCTGGGCAGGAGCCCACCGATGAGTTGATCGACGAGGCGGTCCGCCGTTGCTGGCAGATCGGCTATTACGGGTTCACCAAGCCGGTAGGGACCTCGCTGGTGTGCATTCAAGGCGATTGGTCAAACGTCGTTGACGCCAAGATCAAGGGCCGGCTCGCCACATGGGCTTCGAGTGATGGTGTCGACAGCGCGTACACGCCGCTGTACGCGAGGCCCATATCGGTGCCCCGCCCATGGGGAATAACGGCATTGTTTGCGGAACACACAGGGACCCATACGCCCCTCGAGATTGATTGGCCGCTCGAGAGTCGGGTGTCGCTGCTCTCCCGGGGGCCACTTCGCCCCGACGACTCCACGCACCGCCCCGCGGGTGTCGAAGCCACACAAGCCGTGCCGGAAGCGAGCAGCGTCCCCGCACCGCCCGCCGAAGAGACACCCGAACCACCTGCACAGCCGTTTCCCACGTTTTGGGATTTGTGCCTGGCCGTCAATCGTCGGGATTCACGCGCCCTCATGATCGCTGGTAATGGTGCGACGTCAGACATTCCCGTTGATGTCACGGAAACTCGGAAGCTGCTCGGGACCGTCTGGTTTCGAGCGGTGTTCGCGCAGCTGTCGCAGCCCTGGCGCGATCGACTCCTCACCGTTATCGCCAGCAACGTGCGGATAGCCAATGACGTGGTCCGGAGCGGTCGACGGACAGCCCGACTGAGCGAGCTCACCTACGAGGAGCTCACCCGCGTGCCGCTGGAAACGATTCTCCCCGACGCACTACGTTCCGACGTGCATTTGCTGATCGCGGTGGGCTCGTTGTGGGGGATGGACGCGACGCGGCGATTCGAATTCGTGGACGCCGTCTCACCAGCGTCTTCGCGAAGGCCGTTGTTCTCATTCGCGGGCCGGTGACGAGCCCGTGAATACGGCGGAGGCGCCGACGGAGCCATCGGCTCACCGAGTCTCTGGATTCTGGAAGTCACAGATTCCAAAGCCCCACCGTTGACGGCTGCCGGTTGCCCGGCGGTTGTTCACAACCGAACAGACGAGCGCTGCAGCGTGCGCTACTGTGTCGTCAGCCAGAACCCCACACTTCTGGTGTTCACGCAAGGTCCTTGTGGCCGACATCTTCCGGCGCCGTCCGTCCGGACTGATTGGCCGTTTCCCCTACAGAGGTGAACGAATGATTCGTTTCGTGACAGTCGTGGTCTGTCTTGCGCTGGCGTCGGCCGGCCTCACCGCCGCCGACAAGGAACTCGATCGCCTGGCAGAGGCCGGCGTCGTCATCGAGGAGATTCTGGCCATCGACGACAACATCCCACAGGACCTGTTGGACAAGGCCGAGTGCGTGATCGTGATTCCGTCGATGCTGAAGATTGCTCTCGGCATCGGCGGCAGCTACGGCCGCGGCGCGATGGTGTGCCGCACGGGGCCGGGCTTCGACGGTCCGTGGGGCGCGCCAGCGATGTACGCGCGCGACGGGGGCAGCGTCGGATTCACGTCATTGCAGACCGGCGGAGAGCAGTACGACATTCAGACCGCAGCGCTCTCGCACGTGGCTCCCGCCACCAAGGGTGAGGACGCCACGAAGATCGGCATCGGCGCGGGCGCCGGCGCGGTGATTGGCGGCCTGCTCGGCGGAGGGGACGGCGCCGCGAAAGGCGCCGCGATCGGCGGCGGCGCCGGCACGGGCGTCGTCCTGGCCACCAAGGGCAAAGAGATGCGCCTCGCGCCAGGCGCCGATGTGACGAGCCAGCTGACCGCCCCGCTGACGGTCCGCGTGCGCATCAGCTGACACCACGTGAGCCGCAGGCCTCTTGTCCCGCGGCTCGCCCCTTTCAACACACCTGTGCACAACTGAACATCGCGCTGTTCACAAAACGCGTACATTGAATAGGACAGCTTTCCTGAGTCCTGATCTTCCCGCACCGTCCGTTCTACGGGTCAGTCCTCACCAAAGCCTCTCGAAAGGCATATGCGTGGCATCGCTCGAAACTCCGCAGGCGCAGGCTCTCATTCCGGGCGCGTACGAGCGGAACACCTTGACGCACCGACAGCTGGGCTCGATGGGTGGTCCCCCCTATGGCTCGACGGACATACCGATCGGCGCCAGCTCATTAAGTGCGGCGACGGTGGCCGATCGCGAGATGGAGGGCGGCGGCGGGGTGAGCCAGCGGCCGCGTCGCGTCGCCCCACAGCCGCAGGCCGCTGTCGCCCCTGCGGATAGAGAACGCAAGACGTTTCGGTCAACAGGAGTGCATTCATGGTTTCCGCTGTTCTGGCGCCTCGCCCGTCGCTGAATACGCCGTCCACGCTCGCGCCTGAACTCGTCGGACTCGCGACGTGCCCCTCGTGCCACACGCAGGATCTCAGCATGACGAACCTTGCCGTCAGCGCCGGCGCTGACTGGCGGTGTTCGCGGTGCGGCTGGCGGTGGGACGCCGTGCGCCTGGCCACCGTCGCCGCCTATGCCGTGTGGGCGTCAGCGCACACGGCCACGTCAGTGACTCCCGCAATACATGCCAGAGGTGACGTATGAGCATCACGGCAATCGCACCAACCGAGGACGTCGTCCACGCGGAACGCTGGCGGCAGTGGCAATTGGCCTACGCGGAGAGCAGCCGCAAGACCGCCACACGAGTGCGTATCGTGTTCACCGTAGTCCTGACTGCCCTGGCCATCGCGTTTGGCGTGCAGCTCCTATCTACGTAGGCCTGGGCCAACGCGTCGCCCCCCCACATTCACACCGTTTGGAGTTCACGTTCATGCACCTCAGACCGCTCCACGATCGCCTGATCGTTCAACGCCTCGACGAGGCATCGACGCAGCGCGTCGGCACGATCGTCATTCCTGATTCCGCCAAGGAAAAGCCGCAACTTGGAACCGTCCTGGCCGCGGGCCTCGGCAAGGCCAACGACGAAGGCACTCGGGTGCCGATGGACGTCAAGGCGGGAGACACCATCCTGTTCGGCAAGTACTCGGGTCAGGAGGTCCGTGTGGATGGCATCGACTATCTGATCATGAAGGAAGACGACGTCCTCGCGATCCAGGAACGGAGCCTCTGATGGCGAACCAGATTACGTACGGGGACGAGTCTCGTCAGGCGATCCTGCGCGGGGTCAACAGCCTGGCGAACGCCGTGAAGGTGACCCTGGGACCGAAAGGACGCAATGTCGTGCTCGGTACCGCGTTTGGATCGCCCACGATCACCAAGGACGGCGTGACCGTGGCGAAGGACATCACCTTACCAGACGCGCTCGAGAACATGGGCGCTCAGATGGTCAAGGAAGTCGCGAGCAAAACGTCGGACATCGCCGGAGATGGCACGACGACCGCGACCGTGCTCGCACAGGCGATCTACCGCGAGGGCGCGAAGAACGTCACCGCCGGCACGAACCCGATGGCGATCAAGCGCGGGATCGAGCAGGCCGTCGAGGCGGTCACGGGCGAGCTCACGCGCATGTCCAGGCCCGTCACCGGCCCGATGATCGCGCAGGTGGGCACGATCTCGGCGAACCATGACGACAGTATCGGACAAGTCATCGCCGACGCCATGGAGAAGGTGGGCAAGGACGGCGTCATCACGGTCGAAGAAGCCAGAAGCATGGACACGTCCCTCGAGTTCGTCGAAGGCATGCAGTTCGACCGCGGCTATCTATCGCCGTACTTCGTCACGGACCCGGAGCGGATGGAAGTGGTGCTGGAGAATCCGGTCGTGCTGATCCATGAAAAGCGGATCAGTTCGATGAAGGACTTGCTGCCGATCCTGGAGCTCGTCGCCCGCGCCGGCCGGCCGCTGCTGATCATTGCGGAGGACGTCGACGGCGAAGCGCTGGCGACCATTGTCGTCAACAAGCTGCGGGGAACGATTCAGGTCGCCGCCGTCAAGGCGCCCGGGTTCGGCGATCGCCGGAAGGCGATGCTCGACGACCTCGCCGTGCTGACCAACGGAAAGGCGCTGACCGAGGACCTCGGTCTGAAGCTCGAGAACATGACGCTCGAGGACCTTGGTCAGGCCAAGCGGATCACGATCGACAAGGACAGCACGACGATCATAGAAGGCGCAGGCAGTGCCGCCTCGATCGCCGGCCGCGTCAAGCAGCTTCGCGCGCAGATTGAAGACACGACGTCCGAGTACGACCGCGAGAAGCTGCAGGAGCGGCTCGCCAAGCTGGCCGGCGGCGTCGCCATCATCAAAGTCGGGGCGGCCACCGAGACCGAGATGAAGGAAAAGAAGGCGCGCGTCGAGGACGCGATGCATGCCACGAAGGCCGCGGTCGAAGAGGGCATCGTCGCGGGTGGCGGCGTCGCGCTGCTTCGTGCCTCGACGGTGCTGGCGACGCTCCGCGTGGCCGGCGAGGAACAGGTCGGCGTCAACGTCGTCCTCCGCGCCATCGAGGAGCCGATGCGGTGGATTGCGGCCAACGCTGGTCACGAGGCGTCCATTGTCGTGCAGCGCGTGAAAGAGATGACCGGCGACGAGGGTTTCAATGCGTTGACCGAGAAGTACGAGGACCTGGTGGCGGCAGGGGTCATCGATCCCGCCAAGGTGGTCCGCTCGGCCCTGCAGAACGCCGCCTCAGTGGCCGCGTTGCTGCTGACCACGGAAGCAGTCATCTCGCGCATGCCGGAAACGGCCTCGACAACCTGACGCGCGACCCTGGCGGGACGGCGCGATGCGGTTGGCCGGTCGCGCCCCCCAAGGGCCGCCACCCGGCGTGCGAGAATGTCTCCGGTGCCACCACCGAAGAAACAATCGCATTCCCCGGCTCTGCCGCTCCCTCCCTTCGATCTCCAGGCCTTTCTCGATTCGGCCGGTGTCGCGCGCACCATCCGCAAGTACGAACGGTCGGCGATTATCTTTTCGCAAGGCGACGCTGCGAACGACGTGTTCTACATCCAGAACGGCAGTGTGAAGCTGTCCGTGCTCTCCCGGACCGGAAAGGAAGCGGTGGTCGCGGTCTTGGGTCAGGGTGACTTCTTTGGAGAGGGCTGTCTCGCGGCGCAGCCGCGGCGCATTGCGACGGCATCCGCGATGAGCACGAGTACGGTGCTCATCATCGAAAAGCCGCAGATGCTCGAGATGCTTCACACCCAGGCCGCGCTGGCCGAGCGGTTCCTCGCGCACATGCTGGCGCGTAACATCCGCGTGGAGGAGGACCTCGTCGATCAGCTGTTCAACAAGAGCGAAAAGCGGCTCGCGCGCGTCCTGCTTCTCTTGGCCCGCTACGGGAAAGCCGATCGGCCGCTCCCCATTCCCAAGATGTCGCAGGAGACGCTGGCCGAGATCGTCGGCACGACCCGGTCGCGCGTCAACTTCTTCATGAACAAGTTCCGCGACCTCGGATTCATCGAATACAACGGCGACATCACGGTGAACAGCTCCCTGCTCACGGTTGTCCTGCACGATTGAATTCCTATCCTTTGTCGGTCTCCATGCGAACGAGATCGCGTTGGTCCGACGATCCCGCAGGATTCACCGCGGTCGTCTCTATCGTTTCTTGCGGCCATGGCGTAGCCGGTGGGACGCTGGACTGCCACGACGACGCGGGTAGCACCGCCCGGACGACAAGTGCGACCGCCCCAATGGCCAAGGCGGCAACAAGCAACGTCGCTGCGACGGCGACGCTCAGGACCGTCGCGGCAAGTGCGACCGCGACGAACGCCAGGAGCGCAAACACTCCACCCGTTCGACGGTAGGTGATGAACATACCCATACCTCGACTCTAGCAGCTTTGCCAGCGCGCGGCTGTTCCCAACCGAACAGTGCCGGCTCTGCCTCCCCTTTACAGTGGAGACGATGCAACACGTCCCGCCGGCGGCGATTGGGTGGGGCGTCAGATCCAGATTGAATTCGGAGCGCTCCAGGCATTCAAAGCCCTCGCCGAGGGCTTGCAGCATGGCGTACTCGATCGCGTTGTGAATCATCTTGACGAAGTGGCCGGCTCCGCTCGGTCCGACGTGCGCGTATCCGCCGGGCGGCGCGAGCGACTGGAAGACCGACTCCAGGCGACTGAACACCTCATACGTCCCGCCAATCATCAGGTTGAAGCCCTCGGCCAATCCCCACACGCCGCCGCTGACACCGACGTCGAGAAAGTGGACGCCGTGCTCCCGGCACCGTGCGGCGTGCGCGACGGAGTCCGTGTAACGCGAGTTGCCGCCGTCGATGACGATGTCCTCCGGCGTCAGCAGGGGCAGCAGCGCCTCGATCGTCGTCCGGGTCGGGGCGCCGTGCGGCACCATCAGCCACACCGTGCGCGGAGGCGCGAGCTGGCGGACGAGATCCTGGAGCGATCGCGCGCCCGCTGCGCCTGTCTGCACGACCTGCTCCACGTGCGCAGGCGACACGTCGAAGCCGACGATCGCATGATTCGCCTGGAGCAGTCGTTTCGCCGTGCCGGTGCCCATCCGCCCGAGGCCGATCACTCCAATCTGCATGGTCCCTCCTCGCGAGCCGCCGTCTCGTCGCGGCGAGATGTCCTGTGCACGCCGAGGGCCCGCGCGTCCTCCACGTTCTCCTCCCGATCATCCACGCACAGGCTGACGTCGAGGCGGAGGGTCCGCACGAAGGACTCGAAGCGGTCGCGCCTCGTGCTGCTGTGGCTCTGGGGACGTGTTGCGGTATAGGCTGACCACGGGCAACGTCGTGGGCTTGAAGGTTGCCAGAGGATCGAGCAGGGGATCAAGCTGCGTGAGCGGCCTTCTCCATGAAGCCTCGAGCATGACAGGCAATGCAAAAGCTCGTTCGTGACGACGAGCTGCGCGCCCGAACGGACGCGGAGCGTATCGGTGAGCGCGTGCTGCGCCCGTTCCATCAATTCGCGCGATGGCAGGCGTCGGGCGCCCTCCTGCTGCTCGTCTGCGCCGGCGGCGCGCTCGTCTGGGCCAATTCCCCGTGGGCGATGGGGTACGAACAGATGCTGCACGTGCCGTTCCGCATTTCGTTGGGCGAGCGGTTGCTGCAACTGGACTTGCGCCACTGGATCAACGATGGCCTCATGGCAATGTTCTTCTTCGCCGTCGGCCTTGAGATCAAGCGCGAGTTGCTCGTCGGCGAGCTCGCCGAGGCTCGGAAGGCAATGCTCCCGATCGCGGCCGCCATCGGAGGGATGGTCGTGCCGGCCCTGATGTACGCGGCGTGCAACGCCGGCGGCGAGGGGGCCCGCGGCTGGGGCATCCCGATGGCGACCGACATCGCCTTCGCACTGGGAGCACTGGCCGTTCTGGGCTCGCGGATTCCGGAAGGGCTGAAGATCTTTCTCGTCGCCCTGGCGATCGTGGACGACCTCGGCGCGCTGCTGGTCATTGCGGCCGTCTACACCGCATCGATCAACTGGAGCGGCCTCGTCGTGGCGGCTCTGTTCCTCGCCGCGCTCTTCGTCGCAAACCGCGCGGGCGCTCGCCGCGCGCCGATGTACCTGGCGCTCGGGACGGGCGCGTGGTACGGCCTGCTCATGTCGGGCGTGCATGCGACGCTGGCCGGTGTCGTGGCGGCGCTGTGCGTCCCCGCGCGGGTGAGAATCGTGCCCGATGCGCTGGCGGGAGTGATTCGCCGCAGCGCCGACGCCATCGACGCCCACACCGCCAACGGCGTCCGCCACGCCATGGACCCGGAGCGCTTTGCGACGATCAGCATGCTGAGCCGCACGCTCGACGCGGCCAACTCGCCGATCCAGCGTTTCGAGCACATGGTGCATCCCTGGGTGGCCTTCGGCATCCTGCCGGTCTTCGCGCTGTTCAACGCCGGGGTCGAGATCGACGGGTCGGCGATGCGCACGCTTGTTTCACCCGTCCCACTCGGCATCATCGCCGGACTCGTCATCGGCAAGCCGGCGGGCATCTGCCTGGCGAGCTGGCTGGCCGTGAGGACGGGGCTGGCCACGCTGCCCGATGGGGTGTCGTGGCGACACGTGTACGGCACGGCGTGGCTGGCCGGCATCGGGTTTACGATGGCTCTCTTCATCAGCGGCCTTGCGTTCCCGGGCACCGGCCTCGAGAGCCAGGCCAAGCTGGGCATCCTGCTCGGGTCGCTGGTGTCGGCCGTCGCCGGGATTGCCGTTCTGCTCACGACGCCCGACGCCGTTGATCGTGTGGATGTCCGGCGCGCTTAATTGGCGGAGCCGTATGCCGACACGGACGGCACGTTCGCCCGGTTGATCGCGCTCCGGCCAGCCGCTGGTGCGATGCTGCTCACGCGCGGGATGCACATGGTGTCCAGATCGGGCGCCGCCACGCCGGGCTCCCGCACCGAGAGGCCGATCAGCCATTTTCCCACGCACCTCGCTGACCGATGAGCGCGGGCGCGCGTGGTCTGTGCGCAGGGTGCGTTCACGGGCTCGGGAGGCACCGCAAAGATCTTGGCCTGTAGCTCCGTGACGTGGGCCTCGGCGGCCGCGCGCTGCTGGCGTTCAGGCAGGGCGCCTGCGAGATACCCGCCGGCAATGCCGCAAGAGCCAGGATGGCCGCCGTGACGGTTCGTCGCATGTAGAACTCCTTCAGCTGCGGGTCACTCAGCTCTGACCACGAAAGTGTGACCACTCAATGGAGTCCGCGGGAACTGGCAGGAGAAAGCCGACGAGCACGAACAGTGCGAGCCCGGCTTCGCTCATGAGACGCTTGAGGATAGAAGAGAGGCACACCGAGCAGCTCGGGAAAGGCCCCGCGACAAGGATGGGTCGCGGCCCGACGCAGAAGAGACTCCTGGCGCCGTTGACCGCACGTAGGACCCATCGGCGCGCTGCGTCAGGAAGCCTGCGTGCCGCAGGGCGTCGAGAATGGCTCGACAGACGGAGGTCTCCAGTCCGGATAGACGCGCTGCGTCGGTCACGGTCCATTCGGTCCCTGGCATCTCCGCAACCATGCCCTTGATGCGCGCTAAGGCGTCCGCAACGAGTGGGGTGTCGCCCATCACTCCTCCATCCCCGCACTGGCCACGGAGGCTTCGACACCTTCGCTGATCAGACGGGCCAGGTGATCCGGGTCGACAGGCTTCACGAGGTGATAATCGAACCCGTACTCCGGCGAGTGCGTCGACTCGCCAGGAGACTCGTAGCCGCTCAGGGCGAGCAGCAGCATCCCGCGGCCGTGCGGCTCCTCACGAATCCGCTTGGCAACCTGGTAGCCGTCCATGACGGGAAGGCTGATGTCGATGATCCCGACATGGGGACGCACGACGTTCACGAGCTCGAGGCCGCGAATGCCGTCGGGGGCGTCGAAGACCACGTGCCCGGCGAGCTCGAGCATCATCCGCAGCATCTCGCGCGCGTCCCCACTGTCCTCGATGAGGAGCACGCGTCGGGAGGGGATCGCGCGGCGCTCCGGCGGGAATGAGACAGCAGCAGGGTTGCTGGCCGAAGGACTTTGCCTCAGTCGGACGGTGAACCGGCTTCCGCGCCCTTCGCCCTCGCTCGACGCGACGATCGTACCGCCGTGGAGCTCGACGAGGCGCCGGACCAGCGTCAGCCCGATCCCCAGGCCGCCCTGCGCGCGGTCGAGGGTGCGGTCGGCCTGCACGTACATGTCGAAGATGAAGGGCAGCAGCCTCGGCGAGATGCCGAAGCCGGTGTCCTCGACGGTCAGCACGGCGTCGGCGCCGTCGGCGCGAAGGGCGATGCGAATCCGGCCGCCCGGCGGCGTGTATTTGACGGCGTTGGTCACGATGTTCGTCAGCACCTGCTCCAGCCGCCCGGGGTCCGCGTCGACCCGCACCGGCTCGGTGCTGATCTCGATGTGCCGATCGAGCCGGGCGTCGCTGGTGAACATGGCGGCGGCGCGGCGCACCGCGTCGGACAGATCGAGCGGCTGCCGGGTCAGCCGGATCTTTCCGGAGACCACGCGCTCGACATCGAGCAGGTCGCTGATCATTTGTGAGATGTGGCCGATCTGTCGCGCGATCACCTCGTGCGCGCGGGTGGCGGGCTCTCCGTGCGCGTGCGTCGCCTCGAGCACCCGGACGGCGTCGCTGATCGCGCCGATCGGCGTGCGCAGCTCGTGGGCCATCATCGCCAGGAACTCGTCCTTCGTGCGGCTGGTGCGCTCGGCGCGATCGCGGCTGGCGGTGGCCTCGAGGAGCTCGCTGAGATCCGTCACGATGAGGTTCAGGCGATCGCCGCCGGGCGACACCGATGTGGTAAGCGACAGGCTCGCCTCGAACGCCCCTGACGTCGAGCCGATCAGGCGGCTGCGGCATCGTCCGCTGCCGGCCGTCAGCAGGGTCTCGAAGTCGCCTCTGTCGGCCGCGCTCACAAAGCTGCCCATGCGGCTGCCAACCACCGACTCGAGGGGGGCGCCCACGAGCGCCGCGAAGCGGGCGTTGGCGTACAAGATGTCGCCGCGGCGGGTGAGGACGACGGCGCCCTCCTGCATCTGCTCGATGAGGGTGCGGTACGGCTCCTCGGCGCTGTGCAGCGTGTAGACCTGGCTGCCGCCGGGACCTTCGACCACGAGCGCGTCGATCTCGCCCTGCCGAATCGCTCGCAGCATCTCCTCGGCCTCGGCGAGGCGCGCGCGCAGCGCGTCAGTCCGTTCGTGGAGGCCGGCGTGATTCGCAGTCATCGTCTACCCCCCCTTTCGGGCGTGGGCCTTAGCGAGATCGAGGCCGAGCAGCACGCGCTGGCGGTCCGACATGTCGCCGATGATCCGGCGCATCGGCAGCGGCAGCTTCTTGATGAGCGTCGGCGCCGCAATGATCTGTTCGCCCTTTGCGAGCACCGGCTGCTGATAGATGTCGACGACTTCCAGCTCGTACCGCCCGTCGAGATACTCGTCGCAGATCTCCTGCAGGTTCGTGACCGCGCGCGCCGATCGGGGCGTCATGCCCGTGACGTACAGGCGGAGGACGTACCGGTCAGGCGGGGCGTGAGCGGCCCGCTCGAACGCCGCCCGGACGCCGTTGCGCGGCTTCGGTGTCATGATGCCGGCCGCCGTTCCTGTAAATCCAATCCCACGAGGACGCGCTCGGTGTTGGAGAGGTCGCCGATGATCTTCTTGATCGGTTCCGGCAGCCGCCGCACGAGCGTCGGCACGGCCAGGATCTGGTCCCCTTGTGCGAGTTGTGGATTCTCGAGGAGGTCGATGATCTCGATCTCGTAGCGTCCGTGCAGATGCTCCTCGCAGATCTGCTTCAGGTTCGTGAAGGCGAGCACCGATTTCGGCGTCTGCCCCGCGACATAGAGCCGCAGCACGAACGCCGTGGCGTCCGGCGCGGACGTGGCCCTCCGCGTGTCAGACCACTGCATGGTGCACGCGTCCTTCCCGCGAATCGCCGGCCGCGTCGAGAATGTCCAGCCCGCGATCCGTCAGCGCGAACTCGCGACGCTCGTTCGAGTGGGCCATCCCGCGGGACTTCAGCACGTACAGGGCGCGGCGGTGATGGCTGTTGACGCCGTCGTTCGCCAGGACGATCCACGTGTCCATCAGCGACGAGATCGTCGTCTCGGTCCGCTCGATGTCGGTTGGCCCAGGCGCGAGGCTCGTCAACATCGCCGTGACGCTTTCGGTCTTCAGATAATCAATCAGACGCGTGAGCATCGCCTGGACGTCGGTGTACGTGCCGACCGTCATCAGGTTGGTCACCGGGTCGATGACGGCGACGGACGGCCTGAAGTCCGCCACGACCTGGTGCATCGTGACGAGGTGCGTCTCGAGCCCGTACCGCGACGGCCGGTCCGCGTGGAACTGCAGCAGCCCGCCCGCCACCCAGGGCTCGAGGTCGACGCCGATGGAGCGCATGTTCCGAAGGAGCTGCTGCGGCGACTCCTCGAACAGAAAGCAGAGGCAGCGTTCGCCCCGCCGGCACGCCGCGTCGAGGAAGTGGGCGGCCAGGCTCGTCTTCCCGGTTCCGGCCGTGCCGGAGACGAGAATGGTGCTACCGCGGTAGTACCCCTCGCCGCTGAGCATCCCGTCGAGCCCCACGACGCCCGACGACACGCGCTCCAGCGGCGCGTGGTGCCGCAGGGCCAGGGAGGAGACCGGCAGGACGCTGATGCCATCGGCATTGATGAGGAACGGATATTCGTTCGTCCCGTGGTGGGAGCCGCGGTATTTCACCACCCGCAGGCGGCGCGTCGACACCTGATCGTGGACGCGGTGGTCGAGCAGGATCACCGCGTCCGAGACGTACTCCTCGAGTCCCTGCTTGGTCAGCAGGCCGTCGCCGCGCTCGGCGGTGATCATGGCGGTGACGCCCTTGTCCTTCAGCCACCGGAACAGTCGCCGCAGCTCCGCCCGGAGGATGCCGTCGTCCCTGAGGCCGGCAAAGAGCGACTCGATGGTATCGAGGACGACGCGCTTGGCGCCCACGCTGCGAATGGCGTACTCGAGCCGGACGAAGAGCCCTTCGAGATCGTACTCGCCGGTTTCCTCGATCTCGCTGCGCTCCACGCGGACGTAGTCGATCGCGAGCCGCCGCGCCTCGACCAGCCGCGGCAGGTCGAACCCGAGCGCCGCCACGTCGCTGGCAATCTCTTCGGCGTTCTCCTCGAACGTCATGAGCACTCCGGGCTCGTCGAAACGCGTGGCGCCGTTCACCAGGAAGGTGAGCGCCAGCAGCGTCTTGCCCGATCCGGGCCCGCCGCAGACGAGCGTCGGTCGCCCCTGCGGCAGCCCGCCGCGCGTAATCTCGTCGAGGCCGCGGATGCCGGTGAGGCTTTTCGCCAGTTCGCGGCCGCGCTCCAGGCGGGGCCGCACGTCGGGGTCGCCGTGGGATGTCGTCATACCAATCCCGGCCCAACGAGCGGCGGAAGCGGGAGGGACACGTCAACGGTTGGGCGCATGGTGCATGCACTGTGACACCACAGCCGCAACCGACGCTGTTAAATATCGGACACCGCGTGAAACGGCCGGTCAGAGGGGGAATGCGACGCCGGATGGGATAAACTAGTGGTGACATCGATGCCCCGCAAGACGCGGTCCGTCGAACCGAAGCCACGGCGCGGGTTCGATGTGGTGGCGTACCTCGAATCGACCGGGCCCGCGCCGAAGATGGCGAACTATCGTCGAGGCCAGACCGTCTTCTCGCAGGGCGATCCCGCCGATGACGTCCGGTACCTCCAGAAGGGCGCGATCAAGATTTCGGTGCTCTCGCGGATCGGGAAAGAGGCGGTCGTCGCAATCCTGGCGCCTGGCGACTTCTTCGGCGAGGGCGCCCTGGCCGGCCAGTCGGTGCGCATCGAGACCGCCACGGCGATGATGCCGAGCAGCGTGCTCAGCATCGAGAAGGACGCGATGGCCCGGCTGCTCCACGGGGAGCCGGCGTTCGCGGACCGCTTCATCTCCCACATGTTGAGCCGCAACATCCGCATCGAAGCGGACCTCGTCGATCAGCTCTTCAACTCCAGCGAAAAGCGCCTCGCCCGAACGCTGCTGCTGCTGGCGCGTTACGGCCAGGCGAATCCCCAGCGCACGCTGCCGAAGATTTCGCAGGAGACGCTCGCGGAGATGATCGGCGCGACCCGTTCTCGCGTGAACTTCTTCATGAACAAGTTCAGGAGGCTCGGGCTCATCGAGTACAACGGCGGCCTCAAGGTCAACAGCTCCCTCCTCAGCGTCGTCCTGCACGACTGACCCGCCATGTCGCACGATCGCACGCCACCTGAGCAGCACCCGCAGCAGGCGGAGGGCGCGCGCGAGCAGGCGGAGGACAGGCGGAACGAGGCGGAGCAGTTCAGGCAGCTGGCGGAGGAGGCCCGGGAAGTCCGCGACCAGCACCGTGAAGCGCTCGAGACCGTTCGGCAGGATCGGGAGCGTCTCCGGGAAGCCGGCGAAGCGGCGCGGATCGCTGCCGAAGCGGCGCGGATCGCTGCCGAGGCGGCGCGCAGCGCGGCCGAGGCGGCGCGGTTGGCAGCCGAAGAGGCGCGCATCGCCGCCGAGGAGGCCCGTCACGCGACCATAGAGAGCGTGCATGCCACCGCTGAGACGCTGCAAGCGACGCTCGACAACATGAAGAGCATCGAGGAGATGCGCCGGACCCTCCGCGACATCCGGGAGGCGCACAAGCTCGACTCCAACTGAGCACGGGTCCCGGAACGGCCGAGGCCGCGGCTGCCCTACTGGCAGTGTGCCGTTCGGAGCAGCGCTGCAGGAGCCGCACCTGTACGCTTGACAGGTGCGGACCAGTCTTCGACGCGGGATTCTGGCGCTGACGCTCATCCTCGCGCCGGCCCATGAGAGCGCGGCCGACATCGGCGTGGTCATCCTGGAGCCGATCAACGCGCTCGGGTTTTTCACGCGGGTCGGGCACGCCGGCACGTATCTCTCGAATATCTGTCCCGATGGCAGCCCCATCCGCATGCGGCTGTGCCGGCCGGGCGAGCGCGGCGGGGTCGTCAGCAAGTACTCGGCGATCAGCGAGGAGAACGACTACGACTGGGCAATCGTGTCGCTCGAGCAGTTCCTCCACGGCGTCGATGCCCCCGAGCTGGCGCCGCTGATTGGCACGCCGGCGCTGCACACGGCGATGCAGACGGCCAGCTTCGAGACGGTGTTCTCGGCGGCGCTGGATCGCACACGAGACGGGCGCCTGCCCGCGGGGCAATGGGGGACCGGGCTGGCAAACCGCTTCGCCAGAGGCATCTACATTCTCTCGATCGCGACGACGGCCGCCGACGACCAGGCGATCGTCGACGCGTTCCGGACCGCGCCGAACAAATCACGGTTCAATTTCTTCTACGACAACTGCTCGAACCAGACGAAGGCGGTGTTCGACCTCATCATGGCCGGCACCGACGCGATCGGCGACCGGGCGGGCGGCCTGACGATGCAGACGCCGAAGGGGCTGGCCAAGACGCTGGTTGACCGCGCGCGCGCGCGCCCGGACCTCCGGCTTCGCGTCGAGCGGTATCCCCAGGTGCCCGGGACCGCACGTCGAAGCACCCAGGTGCTGTTCCCGATGGAGAACACCTACCGGAACCTCAGCTTCGCCCCGTACTGGTATTTCGGCGGCTTCCGGGAAGTGGCGCTCGGCGCGCTGCTCTACCACGAAGTGTTCTCGCCGTTTCGCCTCGCCGACGCGTTCGAGGATTTCCTGTCGGCTCGGGCCGCCGAGCTCACCGTCGAGCAGATCCGGCTCAGGAGTGAACAGGACAAGGTCAGACGCCTCCTCCTGCAGTCGGCTGCCGGCAACGCCCGGCGCCGTCTCGATCTCGAGGCCGTGAACGGAGCGATCGTGCGCGGGCTGCAGACCGTCAAGGCCGAGAAAGAGGTCGAAGTGCGTCGCATCCTCGGATCCGACGCGCAGTGGCGGTCGTTCGATCGCGAATTCCGGCCCGCGGTGGGTGGCGTGGATCGTCACGCCGGGCTGTTCGGCGAGCTGCACGAATATTTCGCCGACTTTGCACCCACCGGGCGGTTGTCGGAGCAGCTCCTCGCGTACTTCGCCGTGCAGGGTTCCTTCTACATCGACGAAGACGGGCGAGGCCCCTGGATCAGGCTTCCGGTGCCGGGCGTCCAAGCGGCGGAGGCCACCGGCTTGTCCGAATCGCAGATTCTGACCGGCAGCCCTCGCCTGGCGTTTCTCGTCCTCGCCGCGGTGATCGACCACAACCTGTACGAAACCGGAGACCGCCGCGAGGATCTCGAACACATGGAACGACTCTTCGCCCTCTTCAGGCAGGCGCGCCGCGCGCTCGTCGCGCCGGCGGTCACGTACTGACCCGCCTGCGGCCTCATCCGCAACGATGCCACTCGAGCCTTACGAGCAGTGCCGTCCTCTCAAACAGTCCAAGATCTTGCGTTCTTTATCATAAGCGGGTAATGTTATGGCATGGACCGGGCGGTGCGAGCCTATCTTGCTGAGATCGGGCGGAGGGGAGGCCGGAAGAGCCGCCGCCGGCTGGATCCGGACGCGGCGCGCGCGATGGTGCGGCTCCGCGAGGCGCGGCGTGCGTTTCGACGCTTCCACGCGCAGTGCTTTTGGTCCTGCGATCCGGAATACGCCGTCACTGCGCGTGATGTGCCCTGGGTCGCCGAACAATTGATGAAGTTCGGCGGCCGGCGCGGCTGGGAGCTGGGCGCGCGTCTATGCCGCTGAGACCCTATCAGGAAGAGGTGGCCCGGCTGCTGTCGGCAAACCGGAGCTTCGACAACTACCTCGCCGGCGGCGCCGCGATTCACCTGGAGCCGAACACCCGGCGCTACAGCAACGATCTCGACTATTTTCAGGACTCTGTCGAGCGCGTCGCGAGCGCGTTCACCGACGACGTGCGGCACCTGCGCGATGCCGGTCACGAAGTCGCCGCCGAGATACAGCTGCCAGGGTATATCCGGGCCACCGTCTCGCGAGGCGGCGCGCATACCAAAGTGGAATGGGCGCACGACTCGGCGTGGCGCTTCATGCCAACGATCCGCAGCGACGTCGGCGGCTACGTGCTGCACCCGATCGATCTGGCCGTCAACAAGCTGCTGGCGCTGGCCGGACGCGACGAGCCGCGCGACTTCCTCGACATCCTCGACCTGCACGTCCGGACGCTGCCGCTCGGCGCGCTCTGCTGGGCCGCCGCCGGGAAGGACCCGGGCTTCACGCCGTTCGCGCTGCTGGAGATGCTGCGGCGCAGGGGGAAGTATCACGCGGAGGATTTCGAGCGCCTCAGCCTCGTGGAGCCGGTCGACCTGCCTTCGCTGAAGAACCTGTGGCTGGGGGCCCTGTCGGCTGCGGACGCCTTCGTGCGCAGCCGGCCTCCGGATGAAGTGGGGTGCCTGTATTACTCGCCGGGTCTCGCGCGGTTCGTGGCACCAGGTCCGGGCGGGCCGGCGGACGTCGTTCCGCATTTCGGCCGCCCGGGCGGCGTGCTGCCGCGGGTTCTCGATGACGATGCGCGCGCCGCCGGCGCCCAGGAAGACCGCCCTAGACGAACGATCGGCGGCCGCCCAGCAGCCCGACGAGAAACAGCACGACGGCGATCACGAGCAGCGCGTGGATGAACGCGCCGACGGTGTAGGCCCCTACGATTCCAAGGAACCACGCAATCAGCAGCACAATCGCAATGGTGTACAGCATGGCATTCTCTCCTCCCTTGCTCAGTTCTTGACGACCTGCACCGGCGCGGTCTCCGGGTCGAGTGCGGTGGGGCGGTCCGTGTTGGCGAAGTCTCCTTTGGTCTCCCCGGTCGAGGAGACATCCTCGGCCCCCGTGTGCTCCAGCACCTGCCTGCCCTTGCGCGCCCATTCCCGATCATCGGCGTGCACCGACAGCAGAATCCCGCCCTTCCGCATCCGCCCCTCGTACCGCTTCGCCTGATACTCCGGCAGGCCGAATCCGACGAACGCGCCGGCCATGCCGCCGATCGCGCCGCCGGCGCCCATCCCCGCGAGAGCCGCCACGATCGGCCCTGCGGCGAGGAACGGCCCGACGCCGGGGATCGCCAGCATGCCGATGCCGGCCAGCCATCCCAGCGCGCCGCCGATGGCCGCGCCCGTGCCGCCGCCGGCGACGGCGCCCTCCGCCGATTTCGTTCCCTTCTCGTGGCCGAGCTCCTTCGAGCCGACGTTCTGCGGAAACAGCACCGAGATGTCGGTGCTTCGAAACCCCTTCGTTCGCAACGCGGCCACGGCGGCGTCCGCGCTCTCGTGCGTCGGGTAGATACCGAATACTGCGATGTTCTTGCTGGACATATCGCCTCCACGGTTTCGACGGACACGACCGTCGTCATTCTCGTCGTCGTCGATACGATCCTGGCAGGGTCCGCTGGAGGCGTCTGTCCCATTTGGTACGCCCTGATGATGCATTGCCTCATCGGTTGCGAACATGGCGCCGGAGGAGCAGCGGAGATACCGGTCAGTCGCGACCTGTGGTCGGCACCGCGCCGCCGTTGAATTCGCGCCGCGTGAGCACGCCGTCCCGATCGACGTCCTGGTCGTCGAAGCTTCGCCGCGACCAGTGCCATTCGTCGCGCGAGATCGTGCCGTTCCGATTGACGTCGAGACTGGTAAACGAGTCGCGCCTGCGGCCCGCGTTGCCGCCGAGCTCGTCGCGGCTGAGCACGGTGTCATCATTGCGGTCGAGCGCGTCGAATGCCTCGAGGCTGCCGTGCCACTCGTCCCACTCGACGCGGCCGTTGGCGTTCATGTCGAGATGGTCGAACCGGTCGTCGCGGTCGTCGTCCACGCTTGAGGCCAGGAACTCGGCCCTCGACAGGGTGCTGTCGCGGTTGCGATCGACGCGGCGGAACGTCTCGAGATCACCGTGCCACTCGTTCGACGAGATGCGGCCGTCGCGATTGTGATCGAGACTCGCGAAGCCGGCCTCAGACCAGGTCGCAAACTGGTCGTCAGCCGGGTCGAAGTCGCGCTCTTCGAGGCTGCCACCCCTTTGTCCGCCGGCACGGACCTCCTCTCCTGAGAGGACGCCGTCGCGGTTCCAGTCGTGCGCGCGGAATGATGCGGAGCTCCCCTGCCACTCGCTCCGCGCAATGACGCCGTCGTTGTTGCGGTCCATGCCGCGGAACCGACTGTCGCGGGCCTGCTGACGAGGCGGGCGGCTCTCGGGCCGATCGGCCCCACAGTAGCGCAGCCCGCCCGACCCGGGCACGCCGTTGTCGCCGAACGCCTGCTGGTACTCGGGCGACGCGAGGATTTCGTCGATCACCGCACCGACGCCGCTGGTCACTGACAGTTCCGCGAACGCCTGCACGCCCGCCGAATCGGGCTGGCGGCCGAGCAGATGCCGATACAAGGTGCCGACCGCCCGCTCGCGCTCCCCTCTCCCCTGGCCGGGTGAGAAGAACCGTTGCGTGTGCTCGGGAGATTTCGCGACCAGGCGGACCAGATCGCGGACGGTCGCACTCCCATTGGCCAGCCGCTCCACGTGCGTGCCGCTGCCGGGGTCGGGTGCGCGCTCGAGCGTGTGCCGGTAGATCTCGTCGACGACCCGGCGCGCGTCCGTCGTGCACGGCGGCTGGGCTGCGACGGCGGTCGGGGAGACGAGAAGGACGCCGATGACGATACCTGCACGCAACATGACCAACCTCCTGCCGGCCACCCGGCGCACGATTCACACTGCGAAAGTCGACGGCGCCAGCATGGACGCGACACCTGTCGCTCTACCAGCGTACGGCGACCGCTCAGAGTCGTCAGGTCGGCCGGTGGCGCGATTCGTCGGCACGCTGTTCCCGAGATCCACTGCTGGCTGATCACGCCGAGACTCGATTCCTCCCGGAGCCACCACTGTCACGACAGGAAGGCCGCCCAGGCGGTGAGCTCAGCACGAACATGATCGACAGCACGATGACCCTCGTCCGGTCATCCTCGATTCGATCCTGGCAAGGGCCCTCTGGAGGCGTCTGTCCTGTTTTGCACGCCCGCTCGTTGCCGGATCACTGAACCTCGGCGGCAGAGAGTCACGCGTCGTGTCATCCGACGCGAAGTTTTGCTGTCCATCATGTGCCGCCCGGAATCATCGCGACGTCCGAGGTCGGCGGTCGCGGTCTTCCACGGAGCGGCTGGTGGCGACGCTTCGCCGCCTCGCACAGCTGTCGGTTCGCGATACCAGTGGCTCTTGCGAACCGAGTCCATGCTCGATACAACTGTGTGCGATCGCAGCAGCGCCCGCTGTTCGGTTGTGGACAGTCGTCAGCCTGGCGATCGCCCTCTGTCTCACCCAGGTTGCGACCTTCAGCACCACGATCACTGAGTGAGTGTGCGCGCAGCGCCGGTAGCCTTCCCCGGCGAGACGATCGAGGCCGCCGTCGGATAGGCGTACACAAATCGCTTGAACTCCGGGTGCAGAAAGTCCGCGCCGAACTTGTACTGTTTCATTTCCTGGAACGCCTGATCCGCGGTCCACTGCTCGGCGGTCATGCGATGGATGGCGGTCATCAGGCCGGTCCGGTGGCGACCGCCAGCGCAGTGCACGTACACGGGCTGATTGGCCGGATCGCTGACGAGTGCCAGGAATTGCGCGATCTGCTCCGGGGTCGGCGGCACACGCGTCGTCATCGGAATCCGATAGAACTTCATGCCGGCGGCCTCCACACGCGCCGGTTCCTTGCGGTGGCCGTCCGCCTGTAGGTCGATGACCGTCGCGATGCCGAAGGCTTTCAGGCGGGCGTAGTCGCGCTCCGATGGCTGCGCGCCGCGATAATAGACGTCGTTGACGCGCCCGAAGTTGTCGATGTCGACCGCGGGCGCGGGGCGATTCGTCCCCTCCACCACTTGGGCGGCGGGAGCCGCCCAGACGCAGGCGGTCAGTCCAATGGCGATACAGGCGGTCGCGAGGCTCTTGTTGCTGCGCATGATGCCCTTTCCTGGAGCACGTGGTTGGAGGTGACGGTGGTCATTCCTGTAAGACGACGGTCAGCATCGAACGGTGTACCTGCAATCCACCGTCGCGTTCGCTGTGGCGTTCGAGAAATCCGCGCTTCCGGAAGTCGTTCATCAGATGGTCGATCTTCCAGCGCGTGGTTCCCACCACTTCGGCGAGCAGATTCCTCGAGATAATCGGCAGTTCCGAGCGCGTCAACTGGTGCTCGTCGAAGTTGGCCAGCAGCAAGAGGACCCGTGCGAGCCTCCTTTCAGCGCGGTTGAAGAGCTCGCCCAGAAGATCCGCCTCGATCCGGATGTTTCTGGTCAGCAGGTGCGCCCGGAACGACTCGGCCAGGGCGGTTTGGTCGTGCAGGCGTCGCCGCATTTCCGCCGTCTTCACCATCGCGATCGTGGAGGCCGTCATCGTCTCGGCCGTCGCACGCCGTCGCTGCTGCCCTGCCAGCGCGCCCTCGCCGAAGAACGCACCCGCGTTCAGAATCGCCACGACGGCTTCCCGCCCGCCCCGCGACGTTACCGTGAGCTTCACGCGCCCGGCTTGGATGTACATCACGGCGGCGCACCGATCGCCCTGCGCGAAGACTGTTTCATGCGGCCGGTAGCGGACGCACGTATTGGCGACGTGGAGGAGGTCGAGCCGCTGGCGCGCCATCATGCGTCCCCCGCCTCATTCATGATTTCCTGGACCCGCTCTCGAACGGCTTCCTTCACGGCGGTCTGGATGCTGTCCTGAACTTCTTCCGGATCGAGATCCTCGCCGCCTGTCTTCGCGACCACGTCTTTGACCGCTTGCCTGACGATGGGATTCAGGTAGGTCAGTTCCGCCGCCGCCGACTTGACGGCACGCTTGAGGTCCTTGGCGGTGGCTTCTGGGTTGGCCGAGAGCTCCTTGGCGGACCAATCGGCGGCAAAGATGTCCACGAGCCGCCTCATGGTTTTCGGGCCGCGTACGATGATCCCGAGTTCGCGGCGCTCGTCGAGCTCGATCTTCCGCAGGCTTTGGCTCCCCACGAACGCCTCGCGCCGATCGCAGATGATCGTGCGCGCATGCAACCGGAGGCCCGTCAGCGTGCGCACGTCGATGTGCTCGTTCTTCCTGGACATCCCGCCGATGATCCGGATCTTCACGCCGGCACGCGCGCGGTTAACGAGCGCTTTCGCCATTTCCGTGTCGGTGATGTTCGGGTCGTAAATCAGCAGCTCCTTCTTCGCCCGAAGGATCAAGGCGGCAAGCTGCTTCCGCGCATTGGCGGGGCTCACGACAAAGTTATCGAGACCTGCCTTGTAGGCTTTTCGCTGACTGTCCGCCTCGAAGAGCTTCCGGGCCTCCGCGACGAGCTTCGGCTTGCGCGTGGCGATGCCGAAGCCGCGGCTGTGGTCGATGTCCAGGTGCGTGAAGTTGAACGACAGCACGAAAAGCAGCCGACCGTCGACGATCATCATCTTGTTGTGATACCGAACCAGCTTGGCCGGCGTCCGCGAGACATTAACGCCCGCCGCCAGCAGACGCATCTCGAGCCTCCGCAGATGTTGTTCGCCGCCTCGATTGGCGTACGCGATGAGTGCGGATACCGAGACACCGCGACGGACCGCGGCCGTCAGCGCGGTCTCAATCTGGGCCCGATCGAAGCGAAAGATGACGACCTCGATCGTCGTCTTCGCCTTCTTGATCGCGGACAGCAGCGCGGCGACTCCGTCCTGCGGTTGAATGAGCAGTTTCACCATGGCATGCCTAGGCAGACACCGCGTGCGGCTGGTTCTTTGGGAACTGGATGTCGTGGAGCTCTGAATAGAACCCGCCAGACGCCAGGAGCTGGTCGTGCGTTCCCCGCTCGACGAGGGTCTGGTCTCTCACGACGAAGATCGCATCAGCCTGCTGAATGGTCGCGAGATGGTGAGCGACGATGATCGATGTCTTGTCGTTCATCAGTCGGCTCAACGCCTCGAACACCGTCCGCTCGGACTGTGCGTCCAGCCCTGATGTCGGTTCGTCCATCACGAGGATCCGCGTATCCCGGATGACGGCGCGCGCGATGGCGATGCGCTGTCTCTGCCCCCCGGACAGCGTGACGCCCCGCTCGCCCGCGAGGGTGTCGTAGCCCTCCGGCATCTGCCTGATGAATCCGTCGGCATTGGCCAGTTCGGCCGCTCGAATGATCTCGGCGCGCGTGGCTTCGGGGCGGCCATAGGCGATGTTCTGCCAGATCGGCGCGTGAAACAGGAGCGTCTCCTGGAGTACGAAGCTGATCTGATCACGGACCGACTTCATCGTGTACTTGCGGATGTCGGTACCGTCGATTGAAATCGTGCCGGACACCGGATCGTAGAAGCGCGCGACGAGGTTGATGATGGTGGACTTGCCGCCGCCCGTGGGCCCCACGAAGGCCGCGACCTGGCCAGGCTCGATCTCGAAGCTGACGTCGTGGAGGATCGTCTGATCGGGCGCGTACCCGAATGACACCTTGTCGAACGCGATCCTGCCCCGGAAGCGGCGCGCCTTCCGCGCGTGGGGCACGTCGCGCACGCCGCTCTCCGTCTCGAGGACCTCGCGGATCCGCTCGAGGCTGACGGCCGCCTTGGAGACCGTGTCGGTCATCTTCGACAGGTCCCGCATCGGCTTGTACATCTTCCCCAGATAGAGGAGGAAGACGACGAGCGCACCCGGCGTGAGCTGCCCGGCGATCACCAACCTGGCGCCGTACCAGAGCATCAGGCACGTCCCGACGGCGACGATGATCTCGACGACCGGCGCCAGCGTCATCTTGATGTTGCGCGCCGCCAGCGTCGTCTCGACGTTGTCGAGGCTCTGGACCTCGAACCGGCGTTCCTCGTAATCCTCACGGGCAAATGCCTTCACCACGCGGATCGAGGAGAACACCTCCTGGACGATCGAGAGCAGCTCGCCCTCCTTCTTCCGCACATTGCGCGAGGCCCGCTTGATTCGCCGCGTGAAGACGAACACGACGAGGAAGAGCAGCGGCGCAATCGTCAGCGAAATGAGCGTGAACCGCCAGTTCAGATACAGCATCACGCCGACGATGCCAATCAGCACGAGGACGCTCGTGAGGATCGCCAGCAGCGCCGAGGTGACGAAGTCCTGGATCGTCTGAATGTCGCCGGTGATGCGGCTGATCAGATCACCGGTCCGCTTGGCATCGTGTTCGGCCAGTGAGAGCCGGTGAATATGGCGGTACAGCACCTTGCGCAGGTCGTGCATCACCCACTGGCCGACGTTCGTGGTGAGGTAACTCTGAAGATAGGTGCTTGCGGCCGCACCCACGGCAATGACGGCGACCGCCAACACCGCGACCTTGAGGACCGCCAGTGCATCGCCACCGAACCAGCGCAGCGCGCCGCCCATCCAGGCCGGGGGCGGCCGGTCCTGGAGAAGATGGTCGATCACGATCTTCAGCGGCCACGGTTCCAGCAACTCCGTCACCGCGATGCCGCCGACGCCGACCATTGCCATCGTCATGGCCTTCCAGTGGGGGCGGAGCAGGCCCGTCACGGTCAGGACCTTCGGCGTTGGGATATGAGGCAGGTGAGAGGCCTTCATGCGCCCACGCTCGATGCAAAGAGCGGCTCGAGGCCGTTCTTGATCTCGTCGCCGACATCGTCAATGGACGCCGCAGTCTCGATCACGTGAAACCCGTACTCACCAGACATGCCATCGAACACGCGGCGCAGGCGTGTTTGATACTCGAGGAAGCTCTCGTACATGTCCTCCCCGAGGTGCAGATCCATGCCGGATTCCCAGTAGTTGAAGCCCGTCGTCTGCACCACGCGCTGGACCAGCTGCTCGACGTCCGCCCGCAGGTAGAGGACGATGTCCGGCTTCAGCGCGAATTCGAAGACGCGTCTGATCCACCGCGGTTCGGCGCCGCGGACGATCGCGCGCGCCATGAGCGAGTAGATGTACCTGTCCGTCAGGACCACGAATCCCGCGCGCAGCGCTGGAATGATTTCGTTCTCGAGCCGGTCGGCGAAGTCGGTGGCATAGAAGAGGCTCATCGCGATCGGGCCTAACGTATTGCCGTCCGTCGCCGCCTGGAGCCCTTTGCCCGCCAGGGCGGACCGCGTCATCCCCGTGTCCAGCACCGCATGACCCGCGTTCTCGAACCACTGCTTGAGCAGCCCGATGTGCGTCGAGCGGCCGACTCCATCCGCGCCTTCGACCACAATCAGGGTGCCCTTCAGCTCCTCCGCTTCGATCGCTGGCAGGCCCGGCCCGTAGCACGCGAAGCGGCTCACGCGCGGACCTCCATTTTCCTGGTGCCGTCGAGCGCCACGGTCACTGCCGCGCGCATCTCCACCTGCTGATCCTCGATAGACTGGCTCGCGTCGATGACGACGAGGCCGAACTCCTCGACCATGCGGTCGTATTCGTCGATGACCGCCTGCTGAAAGACGCGAAAGCTCTCCTCGATGTCATCGAGATGCGTCCGGTCCATGCCGGCTTCGTAGTAACTGATCGCGTCGCGGCCGCCGACGATGCGTTTGACCGCTTCGTCCACGGAAATCCGGAAATAGAACGCGATGGTCGGCGGCACCGCGAAGCGATACAAGTTGCGGACCCATTGGGCGTTGACGCCTCGTGCCACGTCGCGTGCGAACGCCGTGTACGCGTAGCGATCCGCGAGGACGATTGCGCCGGCCTTGAGCGGCGGAATGATGTGGCGTTCGCTGCGATCAGCGAAGTCCGTCGCATGAATCAGACTGAACGTCATCGGGGTGAGCATCCGTTTCCTCTTGCCTCGGCGCGTGATGGTGCGGACGAGCGGCGACGAGTTCCATTCGCTGAAGTACGTGCCGTATCCCTCCGATTCCAGCCACGTCTGCAACAGCGCCAGCTGCGTGCTCTTGCCGGAGCCGTCAATGCCCTCCACGATGAAGAGCCGCCCGGGACATTCCTGGTGTCGGGGGCTCATGGCCCGCTGGCCACGTCGAGACCTTCGGTGACCTTCTCCCGCAGCCGGAGTACGTATCGCGCAGTTTCCTCCCCTGTATATCCGGGGGCGCGAAACGCGTCATTCCACTGCTCCGCTGTCAGGCGCGCGAGGCGCTCTGAAATCCAACGCACGTCAGCAGGCGTAACCCCCCGCTTGACCTCGGACTGCGCTTCCGGCCCCAGCTTCACGTTCCACAGCCTGCCCTGCGCGTCGCGCACGTCGTAGCCAGGGCTCTTGCCGGTCGTGTCGCGTGCGACGAACCGGTATTCCCCCTTCGGATCTGGGGCGGCGTCGCGGCCCCCGACTCCCCAGAACAAGTCACGCGCCGCCCCGGCCTCGGCCCATAACTCCGCCATCTCAGCGGCGGGGGAACCGTCGACCAGCGTCGAATGCGAACGAAGCGTACAGGCCGGCGAGGCGAGCAGCACAGCGATGGGGATCAGGCGAAGCACGTTCATGCGTGCAGTGTGACTGACCAGGAGCGGGGCCCGCTGTCCAATGCAGCACAACCGAGGCCCGCGACGAGCCGGCGGCTGTGCACTTCCGAACAGCGTTCCATCGAGAGGCGGCGTACAGTGCCGCTCATGCACTTTCAAGAGTCACACGGCGCACTTGCGGCCACGTGGATTCTGGGCGCGGGTCTCATCGGCCTGCTCGGCAACGTGACGTCAATCGTCGGCGCGGCAATGGTCCTTGGGCTGGGACTCGTGCCTCCCATGCTGCTGATGCTGCGATGGAGCCACCCTGTCCACGCCGTGCGCGTGCACCAGGCGAACCCATAACCGTACGCCTCACGAAAGGCTTCATCCTGCAAACATCGCGATCATCGCAACTGAGGATCGCGGTCGACGTCGATCTCGTCGTGTTCAACGTGACGGTCACGGACCAAAAGGGACGGCCCGTGTCCGGCTTGACACCAGGTGATTTCGTGCTCTCCGAGGACGGCCGCACGCAGTCCATCACGCTGTTCAGCGCAGAGGATGCGCCCGCGAGCGTGGGACTCATCATCGACAACAGCGGCAGCATGATCGACAAGCGCGCCGACGTCGTGAATGCCGCGTTGGCATTCGTCGCTGCGAGTCATCCGCGCGACGAGCTGTTCGTCGTGAACTTCAACGAGATGGCTTCGTTGGGATTACCGGCGTCGATTCGATTCACGAGCGATGCCCGCCAGCTCCGGTCCGCACTCCTTCCAATCCCGACCGGCCTGACGGCCCTGTACGACGCCGTCGCGCTGGGCCTCGAGCATCTGAGCGCCGGTACGCGCGACCGAAAGGCGCTGGTCGTGTTGAGCGATGGCGGCGACAACGCGAGCCGCCGCGGTCTCGACGACGTGCTCGACATGGCGCGCCGTTCGAGCGCCACGATCTACACCATCGGCGTCTACGACGAGACGAATCGCGACCGCAATCCGCGCGTGCTTCGACAGCTGGCCGCCTTGACCGGCGGTCGTGCGTACTTTCCACGCGAGCTCACCGACTTGAGCCAGGTCTGGCGCGACATTGCCGGCGGCATTCGCAGTCAGTACACGCTGGGATACCAGTCGACGAATTCCGCGCGCGACGGCACGTTTCGCACGGTGACGATCAGCGCGAAGCGCGACGGCCGTCGCGGGCTGCGTGTGTCGACCAGGGACGGCTACTTTGCTCCCGCGACGAGAGCGATCGAGAAATGACTATCAACCATCACCCTGCGCGCATGGTTCAGCGAGCCTGTTTGTGGTTCGGCGTCGTCGCCGTCGCTTATGCCGGTGGCACCGCCGCCTATGCCGAGATCGCGCACCGGTATCAGTCGTCGAAGTTCGATAAGGCGCGTGCCGCCACCGCGGTCCTGAGCACCATGAAAAGCACCGTCCATCTCCGCGACGGTGACACGATGGGCAGGCTCGAGATTCCGCGGGTCGGCATCTCCGTGATGATTCTCCACGGTACGGAAGAGGCGACCCTCACGCTCGGCGCGGGCCACGTGCCTGGCACGCCGCCGCCCGGTGGCGACGGCAATCTCGTGGTCGCCGCGCACCGCGACACGTTTTTTCGCAGGCTCGCAGGCATTCGCGCTGGTGATCGCATTCGCATCCTGACCGTCGGCCACACCTACGAGTACGTCGTCGATTCCACCGAGACGGTCGATCCGGATGACACGCGAGTCATGGAATCGCGCGGCCGCCAGGAACTCACCTTGATCACCTGCTATCCGTTCTATTTCGTCGGCTCCGCCCCCAAACGGTTCATCGTGCACGCCAGCCCGCTGAGCGGCCGAGGCTAGATGGAGATGCGCGTCGTGCACGGGCTGCGGCGAAGGGTCGCTGCCATGGCATGGAGGGGTAGGCCGTCGCCGTTTCGGCCAGAGTCACCGCGGCACCGCCGCCTTCGCGTGGCAGTGAGGTGCGTCGTGGTCACCTCCGGGGCGCTGGTGGGCGCAGCTGCGTTATTCACCGCGAGCGTGCTCTACCACGTGTACTTCAACCGCGAGAACCTGCCGGATCTCGGACCGTTCACGCGCTTCGAGTTTCACACGATCGGCCACGTGTACGACACGAACGGTCAACCGCTCGTCGAGCTCGCGCGCGAGCAAAGGTTGCTGTCACGGTATGAAGAAATCCCGCCTGTGGTTCGTGAGGCGATTCTTGCCACCGAAGACAAGCGGTTCTTCAGCCACAACGGCGTGGACTACGGCAGCGTCCCGCGCGTACTGGTGCGCATCCGCATGCGAACGCTGATCGCTCGGCTGTTCCGCAATCCGTTCGACGAGGCGGATTCGCCCGCGATCTTTCCCCAGGGCGGATCGACGATCACGCAGCAGCTGGTGCGCGGACACTTCCTGAAAGGCCTGACGGCCGGCGAGAACAGCCGATCGCTTCAGGGTATCGGCCACCTGACACGGTCGGTCTCGTATGTGCTCGGCGCGCGCAATGCCAACATGATTGCGCGGAAGGTCGAGGAGATCCGGCTGGCGATCTGGATTGAAGAAGAGATGACGCGGCAATTCGGCACGAAGCGCCGCGCCAAGGAGGAACTCTTCGCCAGGTACGCCAGCTATGTCTACATGGGCAACGGGCAGTACGGATTCGCCATCGCTGCGCACTATTACTTTGGCAGGCCGCTGTCGACATTCACGCCGGCCGACGTCGGCAAGGCCGCCGTACTCGCAGGGATTCCGAAGTCGCCCCGGGACAACGCGCCCAGCGAGACGGATACGGGTCGCATCGTGCGTCGCCGCAATCAGACGCTGGCGCTCATGACCGCCGCAGGATCGATTTCACCCGAACAGGAAGCCCACGCACGGCAAGAACCGGCTCCCATACGGCCGGTCCGGGCTCCAGAACCGTTCCAATCGTCCGCGGTCGTCGCCCATGTGCTCGACGAGCTCGCCGCGAGCCATCCCGATCTCGGGGTCGAAGATCTCCTGCTCGGACGCATCCAGGTGCACACCACCGTCGATCTCCGCATTCAGCGCATCGCCAACGAGGCGCTGCAACATGGCCTCGATCGGTATGAACAGCGTCACCCATCCCGTCGAGGCATCACGCAAGGCTCGCTCGTCGTCTTGCGGAACGCTGACGGTGCGATCCTGGCTGAAGTGGGCGGCCGGGCGATCTACGACGGCCGTGCGACGTCCTACAGTGACTTCAACCGCGTCACGGAATCGCTTCGGCAACCAGGATCGGCCATGAAGCCGATCGTCTATCTGGCGGCGTTTCTCGACGGCGACTTCACGCTCGAGACACTCGTACCGGACGAGCCCATCAGCGTGGCCAACGGCATTAGCGACGTGAAGTGGATCTCGAACTATGACGGTCAGTTCAAGGGACAGATCTCAATCCGCCAGGCTCTCGCCGAGTCGCGGAATGCGGTCGCCATCTGGATGACCAAGCAGGTCGGCATCGACAGCATCCTGGGAATGGCCCGCCGCCTGGGTGTCGAGACACGATTGCAGCGGTATCCGACGACGGCATTGGGTGCGTCGGAAGTCAGCTTGCTGGAGCTGGCGACCGCCTATCGCACGATGGCCTCGGGAGTGCTCGCGCAGCCGTACGTGATTCGACAGATCGTCCGCCGATCGGGCGAAGCCATGGCGGGGCCGCGCCGGACCGCAGTCAGGGTCGCCCTCGAGAAGCGAACGCTGGCGCTGATACAGGAGGGGCTGCGCGGTGTCGTCCGTCTCCCTGGCGGCACCGCGCACGCGCTGAACTCGCGCGCGTTTCCCATTGCCGTGATGGGAAAGACCGGTACGACCAACGAATTCCGGGACGCGATCTTCGTGGGATCGACGTACGGCGTCGATGGGATCACGGTCGCCGTGAGGATCGGGTTCGACGACAACCGGTCGCTCGGCCCGAGGGAAACCGGAGGCCGCGTGGCATTACCGGTGTTCCGAGAACTCATGCTCAAAGTCTATGGAGATGGACTCGTCGGCCCGCTGCCCGCGTTTCCAGCCGGGATGGAGCAACGCATCACGGGCTATCTGGCTCCAGGTTCGCCGAGCATTGACGCCGATCCTCCACGCTCGATCGCCGCCATTCGTCGAAAGCCCGCTTCGTCCGCGGAGCTGCAATGGCTCCTGAACCACGCCACTGTCGCTGGACCGACACAGTAGCGTTCCTGACCTGGCCGACGCGCACACAGGACACTGCTGCGTTTCGTGCACGTTGTCGCAGTCAAGACAGAGGCGAGCCGTGCGGAGTTGCACGCCGTCAGTCCCTCGCTCGCCGTCCGAGGCTGTCCACACCGCGAAGGATCGCCTGGCGCGATTGCTCGCCATGCCCCTCCAGTCGCCGGAACGCCGCGCGCAACTCGCCCGCTTGCGCTTGAAGCTGCCCCATCCGCTTCACCTGCACGGCGAGGTCACGGTACATCTCCTCGAGTTGGCCCTCGACGCCGTCACGCAATTCGGTTCGGGCGGATCGGCTCATCCTCGGCCCTGTAGTCGAAGCACTGCGGGCAGGACCGGAGGATACCTGAATGCGTCGCAACTTACGCGAGCTTCCGGCTTTGGACATCAGTTCCCTTTCAGCTGATGAGAGAACGCGGGAGATCCGACGGATCTGCTGACAGCGTCATGCCACAACGAGCTTCCGAGGTCGTCTCGCTCAATGGCCAATATCCCATCGTAGGAGATGCGCTCCACATTCGCTGTCCCGAACTGCACAGCGGACGATGCACTCCTGCACGGCAGCCGCGAACCGGGATTTACACCTCCCACGGTGCGGTCGCAACCTGCTCCCAATAGGTGACAGCGTCGTTGTGCCAACGGATGAATCGCAGGCCACCATCCTGTGACACAACGACCGCCAAGGCGTCGCGCCAAACGTGACATAGGCGATATGCGGAGCGATGGCGTGTGCCGACGCGGTCGGTTCGCACCCATTCGCGATCCACTCCCTCGAGATCGCGCGCTCGCATCACGCGTGGGACCTCCGGCAAATCTCCGGCGATCTCTCCCCCGAATCCAAGCAGATCGAGTCCCGTGGTCATGACGACCGCGCCATCCACGTGCGTGAGGTCCGCGACAAGGTGTGCGGCTTCGAACAATGCGGCGTCCCCCTTACTCACCTCGCTGGCATCGCTCATTTCGTACTGATGCCATCCCACGACCGGCCCTTCAGAAGGGCCCCGATGCGCGGCGGCGAGTCCTTTGAGGATCTCAGCGGTCAACGTCCGAAGGCGCCGCCGCGGCTCTTCATCCACGAACGGGTACTTCACCCGTATGTGACGCCCATCGGTCAGCACCTCGTTCGCAACGCGCTCCGGCACGATAATCAGCATCCCACCGTGCTGTGCGCCACGGACGGTTGCGAACACACGGCGCAGCATGTGGCATGCGAGGACAGCGCCGAATCTGACGTCAATCGTCGCCGACGGCGCAACCGGCCGGCTTTCTTCCATCGGCGTGTCCGGGTCGATTCCGCCGACCGTGGCAAACGAGTCCTCCAGCCACATCGCCTGGAATACGTCCATCCCGCGGCTGATCAGTGTGCCGTTCGTGAGCTCGGCGATCGTGATCGCACCCACGCTCACCAGCATGCGCCCAGGCCCAGAGACCGCGATGATCAACACAGGCGGGATCGCCTGCTGCGTCTCTCGGCCGCCCCTCACCGATTGCAGCCAGTGGGCGCCTGAATGAATCAGTCCCCAGATCCGCGGACCGCGACCGCGATCGATGGTCGCGCCCATCAGCGTGCGGGAAAACACGGCGGCTGGCGCCAGCCGTCGTAGCTCGTGCTGATCAAATGGTCGCGAATCGGCAAACACGAGACGATGCAAACCGGCCGGTGGCCCCCCCGCCGGCGGAAAGGCCTCCGGGCCGGCCAGGGCCACCCGAAAGGTCACGGGGCGCCCTTCTTCGCGCAACAGACTCGCCTGATAACACACGGAGAGAACCTCTTCGAGCTGGGCCGGGGCAGGGAGGGTCAGGTGAATGGCTGTACCGAGCAGTACTTCCTGGCAGCGGCCGTGCACCGCTTCGGCCAGGTCGCGCGGATAAGAGTGAGCGCCGTGTTCCGAGACCGCTGCGTCCTGAGCGGTGGGGTTCTGCGCACTCGGGCGAACGGGCGACTTACCGTCAGGCATGACCATCACACAGGGACAGGCGTCGCTCCTTCACGAACAGGTTCCGGCGATCAGCGCGTCCGTTCACCGCCGATGATCGCGAGCACTCGGCTGGATGACTCCCGCGCGTGGAGCGCTGGCACCTGCAGGTCAGGCATCGGCCGTCCCGCAAACAGCCGGCGGCACGGGATCGCCATGAGCCGTGCCCACCGCGCGGATCGGTTGACCCGCGCACTGTCGATCGCAATCCCGGTGTTCGCGTACATCTGACGGTAGATTTTCGAGATGAGCAGAAAGGCCAGCCGCGCTCTGAGCGACCGCACGGCGCGCGACCGGCGCCAGATGCTGCGAAGCGAATAGAAGCGATCCCATACGAGCTGCGTGCGCCGGCGAATCTCCTCGGCGCTCATGACCGGGTGCTCGACATAGACCTTCGGCCGGATGTCCTGCGGAATCAGCCAGTGCCGCGTCACCGGAATGCCACCGATCTGCGGGGGATGAGGCCCCATCGACGTTTCCCACGCCGTGAAGTCGAGCGTGCCCGGAAACGGCGTCAGCATGACGAACTGCGCGAACGTGAGATCCGATCGTTCGGCCACCGACAGGCAGGCGTCGAAGGTCGCGGGACGATCGCTCGGGAGACCGAAGATGAACGAGCCGAGGACGTGCACGCCGTGCGCGCGGAACGCCTGGAGCCGCTCGACAAGCGCGTCCCCGCTCGCGTTGAAGTCCTTGTAGACGTCTTTCAGTCCCTCTGGCGTCACCGACTCGACTCCCACCAGAGCGCCCTTGATGTTGGCGCGGCGCATCGCGTCGAGGAACTCGGGGTCTTCGGCGGCCTCCATCGTGATCTGGGTGAAAAAGACGGTGTCGGCGGGAAGACCCGCCAGGCCCGCCATCAGCTCGAACCGTTCCGCACGCGTGGCCGTCAACTGCTCCAGATAGCTCGGGTTCTCGCGGCGCGACGCCATGCGGAGGTCGTTCAGCGTCACCGGGTAGAAGTTGTCATCGGCGAGCGCGATGAACCGGAAGCCACGGCGGCGCAGCTCCACAATTTCGTCGAGCACACGGTCCACGTGCCGCTGCCGCGGGCGCTGGCCGTCGGTACGCCAGACGGAACAGAAGGAACAGTGCTTCGGACATCCGCGCACCGTCTGTACCGACGCCCACATGTACCGCCCCTCGGGCAGCAGCTCCCACCGGCCTGGCAGGAACGTGTCGGCCTCGATGCGACCGCCGTTGTAGATGGCGCTCGGCGTTCCTGCCGCGCAGTCGCGGAGCGCCAGCGGCCAGACCCGCTCGCCGTCGCCCGTGACCACCGCATGGGCACCGCCGAGATCTCGCGCCTCGTCGGGATACAGTGTCGCGTGAATGCCGCCGAAGACCACGTACGCACCTCGGGCCCGCGCCGCTGTCCCGATTTCGTACCCGCGCAGCGCGTTGCCGGTGTGAATGCCGATGCCGACGACATCACCTGCGTTGATGGCCGTGATGTCGAACGGCTCGAGCGTCTCGTCGACGAGCCGCGGGTCGCCATACTCCGTTGGAGTCGCGGACGCGAGCACGTAGAGCCACCGAGGCGTAATGACGCCGATACCGAAGGAGACGTGGCTAGGATTGATGAGGTAGACGGTCATCGCCACACGGCGACGCCAGTCAGCGTCGCAGCCAGTATCGTAACGCCAAAAGAAAGAGGGCGATTCGATCGTTGCGCCGTGCGCTGACGGCATTTGCGTGTTGCCCGACATCCCAGCGGCGGACTTCATCAGGGGAGACTTCGTGCTGCATTCAGCGTAACCGGCGAGCGTCGATGCGTGATCCGTACGATCTCAGCGGTTAGGTCGATGCGAACCTCGCTCGATCTGACGTGGAATCGAAGGGGCGGCCGAGAGCTCCCAGCCGTCGTCATCCATTCGGACGAGATCGATGAACCAGTAGCATATGTCCGAGTGCATGGAGATGCGCGTCGTGGTGTCTAATCCAGTTTCGTACTCCACGACCGAACCGGCCGTCAGATTAGCGAAGCGCGGCCTGGATGGTCTACGACATGGGTCCGAGTAGGCGTGCCCCAGAAGCGGATCATGATGACGGCCGGTGTCACCGCCAGGATCAAGAGCGCGGGTCCAGCCGACATGCGATGTCACGCCGTCTGCGTAGCCGACAGCACCGATGAACGGCATCCACAACCCAGTCAGCGTCGCCTGCATGAATTCGGTTCGCATGTTCCAAGCGTGGCGAGACCCGCAGCGTACCGCTGTCTCGTATTGCATAGCGCCCGGATGATGAGCGCAGTAGTGGCTCTTTCAAAGGTCCTAAGGGGGCGCTCGGGCTACGTCTGGAGCCAACTCGCGGACGAGGTGGCGTTGATCTCACATAGCTGTCAGAAGGAGCCTGACGATCGCTCTGACGACCCCGAGCAGCAACGGGAGCGTCCATATCACCGCCGTGGCAAGAAGGAGGTCAGATGCCACTTCCCACGCCTGGGCGAACCACGTGCGGGAGACCGTCACGTTCGGTGCGATCATCGTACCTCCGCCACATACCCAGTGTGGCCCAATCAGCGCCCAGACACCAGACCATTCCGGCTCCGCCGCACCATGGCGAATGCGCGCTGGGCCGCCGCATTGGCTGTGCTTGCGCCAGCCTTGACTTCGGCCTACCATCGGCGGCTTACATCGTCACCACGTCGCGCGACCGCCATCCGGCAGCACAGGAGGGGATATGTCCGAGCAGAACAAAGCCGTGTTTCGTCGCATCGTGGAGGAGGTCTTCAACCAGGGTCGGCTGGAGACCGCCGACGAGCTCGGAACCGGCTACATCGAGCACTCGCCCGCCCCCGGGCAAGGACCAGGCATTGAGGGATTCAAAGACATGGTGCGGCTATTCCGCGGCGCGTTTCCGGACCTTCGCGTCACCATTGAAGATCTGATCGCGGAAGGCGATCGGGTCGCGGGTCGCATGACCACGACCGGCACCCACCGGGGGCAGTTCTTGGGACTGGCTCCGACGGGCAAGCGGTTCTCGATTGCAGAAATTCACATCCTTCGGTTCGCCAACGGAAAAGTCGCGGAGCATTGGGGCGTGACCGACGATCTCGGTATGTTGCAGCAGCTCGGGGTCGTTCCGGCGAACGCCGTGTCCGCGACCTAGAGTCTGGTTGACGTGGCGGAAGGTGAGCGCCCCTGAGCGGCGCTCACCGACCTCGTTCCGAAACCTGGGTCCGCCCGACCGCCAACAGGAGATATGCCGATGATCTCTGAGACACAAATCCGAGAGTTGAGCGCTCGCCTGTCGGGTCAGCTGCTCACGCCGACAGACGACGGGTACGACGCCGCGCGTTCAGTGTTCAATTCGATGATCGATCGACATCCGGCGCTCATCGCGCGATGCGCGAATGTCGATGATGTCGTCCAAGCGGTGAGCTTCGCGCGGCAGCGTGATCTGCTCGTATCCGTCAAATGCACCGGGCATAACGTCGCCGGGTACGCGGTCTGCGACGACGGGCTCGTGATCGATCTGTCATTGATGAAGGGCATCACCGTGAATGCCGACGCGCGCACGGTCCGCGTGGGGGCCGGGTGCACGTGGGGCGAGGTCAACGACGCGCTGCAGCCCCATCAACTCGCCGCCGCTGGCGGGTTCGTGTCGATCACGGGTGTGTCAGGGCTCACGCTCGGCGGCGGACTGGGCTGGCTTGTTCGGAAGTATGGTCCCGCGCTCGACAACCTGATCTCCGCGCGCGTCGTACTCGCGGACGGGCGTGTCGTCACCGCGAGCGCTTCCGAAAACGAGGATCTTTTCTGGGCGCTTCGCGGCGGCGGCGGCAACTTCGGAATCGTCACGGAGTTTGAATTCACCGTGCATCCAGCCGGCACGGTGCTCGCGGGCGTGGTGCTGCATCCGGCGGCTGCGGCACGCGACGCGTTGCGCCATTGGCGCGATTTCGAGCGCACGACGCCAGAAGAGTTCTCCGGGAGCGCGCTGCTGCTGCACTTCCCGCAGGATCCATCTGCACCGGAGCCGCTACGGGGCGCCGCGCTCGTGGGTCTCGGCGGCGTCTACGCGGGTGTGGGACCGCAGGCAGAAAGGACCGTCGCGCCGCTGCGACGGTACGGCCAGCCGCTGGCCGATCTGTTTCAGCCGACGCCGTACAACCAGGTCCAGCGGATGGCCGATTTCGCGTTCCCCCCTGGGCTCCGGAACTACTGGAAATCGAGCTTTCTGAAGACGCTCGACGATCGCGCGATCGAGGTGTTGGTCACGCATTTCGAGCGCGTGCCGTCGCCGCACACGGTGATCGTGCTCGAGCACGACGGGGACGGGGCTATCGAGCGGGTCCCCGAGATGGCGACCGCGTACGGATATCGCGGTTGGCCGTACAACTTCCTGGTCACCTCGGCATGGTCCGATCCGACCGAATCCGAGAAAAACATCGCGTGGACGCGGGAACTGTTCGCCGCGATGGGTCCGTTCCTGGCGCCCGCCGCGTACGTGAACTATCTCGGCGGTGATGAAGGCGTCGAGGGTCTCCACGCCGCATATGGCGTCAAGCTCGCGCGCCTGGCCGCGCTCAAGGCAAAGTTCGACCCCGGCAACATGTTCCGGTTGAACCAGAACATTGCACCGGCGTCGACCGACGCCGTGTGAATCGTGTGGGCCGACGCGGGCGGACCCGGGCGCGTATTCGCGTTGCCGTCTCGATCACAGGACGCGTGCGGTGAGGGGATAGCAGCTGATATTCCTCCACCGTCCGATCGTTCTCCGACTTCGTCGACGACGCGCAGCCAGCGGCTGTGACCGGCGGCTGTCCCCCTTGCACGAGGGGGCTCGGCGATCCCGGGGCTGCATTGCCGACGGGCCATGAGCACGGAGAGCTCGAAGACGAAGCACTCACGCTGTCTCCTCGTGATCGTGCCCTAAGAGACTCTGGCGACCTCCCCGTTATCGGCTGCACGACAATGGGCCCGGTCTCCTGCCTGCTGCGCCTCGGATTCCTGACTGCGCTGAGCCTGTTTCTAGCACTGCCCGCTCTTGCACAGGACATCCAGCTGGTGCCCGGCAGCCCCATACCCAGGGTCCAACTGACAGGCGAGCATTTTCAGATCCAGGCCGACGGCGTCTACTTCGCCACACCGACTCAATCCGCTACCATGAGCCGGTGCGGTGTCATGGGAACCGATCTACCTCAACGACCGTATCTACGCATTTGCCACGACCAAGCTTCAGGATGCCAAACCCGACGGTGCCTTCTGGCTGCAGTCGGTAGCGGCCAAGTCCGATCAATCGCCGACACTCTGGAGCGACGCGAACCCGCCTGCATTCACCAAGCTCTATACGGTCTCGACTCACGCGAAGGTGGATGATCCGGTCAATCCTCCCGCAATCGAGAACGACGGCGGCAAGTTCATGGGTGTCCAGGCGGTCGTCATGACAGCAGCGAGGCTCGCGGACCTACGGCTTGCCCGCTTACTGCCCCGCGAGCTGCAGCCGACCGACGTCGTCTTCCTCTGGGGTCGCGGATGGAACGCGCTGAAGAGCATTTGTACCTCGCCGCCTTCGCAGCCGGCGATATCGAGGCGGGACCGTCACGATGGTTTTACTACGCCGGCAGCAACCGCTGGTCAGCCAGCGAACAGGAGGCCGTCGGCCTGCTTGGCACCGACGACGTCTGACAGCAATCGGTCACGTGGAATGCCGCGCTCGGACGGTTCGTGATGATGCGCGGCGCAACGGGACGGCAGGTCGCCCAGTTTGCCGCGGCGCCGTGGGGTCCATGGAGCACCCCAATTACACTGATCGCCCCGGACGACGAGTGGACCGCGAAACTCATCCGTCGTCCTGGGATAAATCAGATTGTCGACCGTCTCGTACCGATCTACAACCGTGACGGCACGCTGAACTCGCGCGAGGAGGAGCGAGGCGTTCCTTACGGTCCCAACGTGCTCGACATCGTTACTCAGAATCCTGATGGCTCCGTGACCCTCTATTACACGTTGTCCACGTGGAGCCCCTATCAGGTGTTCCTGATGAGCAGCACCTTCCGCATCACGCGCGCGCGGTGATTCAAGACTTGCCGATTTGTTCCCGGAGCTGAGCACCGGTCGTGCCGGGCCACCGCGCCGCGGGCGGTTGTAGACGGCAGTCAATTCGCCCGCCGTCGGATCGCCCAGGGCGCTGAGCAACGTCTCGCGGTCCACGCATGTGATCACCGATGCCGTCCCACCGGCTTTCGGCCGCGGCCGCACGTGACGCTCGCGGCGCTGCTGCGCCACCCACCGCTTCACGGTCGCCATCCCGAGATGAAAGTGCGCGGCGATCGTGGCACAACTCCGCCTTCGCCCGCCTCGTACGCGTGAACGACCCGTGTCCGGAGCGCTTCCGGATCTGCTTCGGCCATGCGTTCGGCAGATCACAGGTCGATCCAGAGCGCAACCAGCTGGATCAACTCAGGTGAACACCGGGGTTAATGTCCGAGCGGCGCGCCCATTGTGCCTGCG